>Ga0335396_10000112_pt1 | contig 94321 bp, 73 predicted proteins | sample FRY02_FD_205743 | JGI IMG/M metagenome (GOLD analysis project Ga0335396, IMG submission 205743) | Freshwater microbial communities from Lake Fryxell liftoff mats and glacier meltwater in Antarctica - FRY-02 (spades assembly) (version 2) | ecosystem: Environmental > Aquatic > Freshwater > Ice >...
CTCAATAGGAGATACTTCGGTTGCATCATGGAAAGGGTGCTAGTTGCTGGTGTAAATCAAAAATGGAACTACCTTGGGTGAGATTGCGGACACCCATTTATTCTTTACGTTGGAATTCAAGTGATTCTTTATCACTGACGGATCACCCAGCGAATACACTTGGTATTCTCGGAATTTCAGATCAACAGACGAATGTCTGTATGCAGAAACAGTGGCCGAAATTACCAGTCCCGCTTGGGATGATGATTGAACCTCAGGCGCTTGGGTCATATTGACCATGCTATTGTTTTGCATCGCCTCTTCGACATCAGTCGCCTCATCCATGTAGACCATGCATGAGACATCCTCATCGAATAGATTGTACTCTCGGGCAGTCCCTGGGACGGCTACGAGGAAGACGAAGAATGCCATAAGCATCCTTGCTGTGAACCAGTTTAATGAGCAACAATGCCCGCCAGAAGGTTCTCGATTGGTATAACTTTTCATAGAATTGAATTATTGGTTAGTATATAAATCACTCCGAAACATCGACTAAAAAGGTCTATGCTTCGACTAAGCCAAAGCTAAAGGCTATGAATACGTCTCCCTATACCCATTAATGGGTAATCTCATATTCTACTGATAATCATATACTTAGTTACCCAATCACTGGTATTCGACTCACCCATCATCTATCCCTCTCCCCTTCATTTAGGAATCTATAAAGCAAAAAAGGGCGATCCTGATGCGGATCGCCCTTTTAACTCAATGTTAGTTATTCAGCTAAGAGTTCAGCCTTCTACTAATGCTTCTCTTTCTTTCTTAGCAGCAATAAGCTTCTCGTATTCCTCTTTAGATCCTACGATATACTTAGTGAAATCTCTTGCTCCGGTTCCTGCTGGTATCAAGTGACCTACGATCACATTCTCCTTCAGTCCCTTCAAGTGATCTACTTTACCGCTCACTGCAGCTTCATTCAAGACCTTGGTAGTCTCTTGGAAGGATGCGGCTGAGATAAAGCTTTCTGTCTGCAAGGAAGCACGTGTGATACCTTGTAGCAATGGATAAGAAGTGGATGGAATGGCTTCCCTAGCATCAGCCAAAGCTTTGTCATTCCTCTTCAACTGTGAATTCACATCCCTCAACTTGCGTGAAGTGATGATTTGTCCCAGTTTTAATTCTTCAGAATCTCCTGGTTCCGTGACGACCATCTTACCATAGATTTCATCATTGACTCCAGCGAATTCAGTCTTGTTCACGCTCTGGTTCTCAAGAAGACGCGTATCTCCTGGGTCAGAGATGATTACCTTGCTCATCATCTGTCTGACGATGACTTCGAAGTGTTTGTCATTGATCTTCACACCCTGGAGACGGTATACCTCTTGGACCTCATTGACCAAGTACTCCTGCACTGCAGTAGGTCCTTTGATGGCCAAGATGTCAGAAGGAGTAATAGCTCCATCAGAAAGTCTCATTCCAGCTTTCACGAAGTCATTCTCTTGAACGAGGATGTGCTTGGAAAGGGAAACAAGGTATTTCTTGATTTCACCTGTCTTGGATTCGATGATGATCTCTCGGTTACCACGCTTTATCTTACCGTAACTTACTATACCATCAATCTCAGAAACTACTGCTGGGTTCGAAGGATTACGTGCTTCAAAAAGCTCAGTCACCCTAGGAAGACCTCCTGTGATATCTCCTGAACGTCCAGATACACGTGGAATCTTAGCGAGGATATCTCCTGTACCGATCTTCTGACCATCCTTGACATTGATGTGCGCACCCACTGGAAGTGAGTATGAACGCAAGACATCCTTGCCTTTGACGATCTGGATCTCAGGGTTCTTCTTCTTGTCCTTGGTCTCAATGACCACTTTCTCACGGTATCCTGTGGCTTCATCCACTTCCTCGCGGAAGGTGATTCCGTCCTCAACATTCACGAATTGGATTTTACCGTCCATTTCTGTGAGTATCAATGCATTGTATGGATCCCAGCGGCAGATCACATCGCCCTTGTTTACTTTCTTCTTCTTACCGAGTAGGAATTCAGAACCATATGGGATGTTGCTGGTCATGAGCACGATTCCTGTATCAGGATCTATGATCTTCAACTCAGCAGAACGACCGATGACTACTTCTTTTTCTTCACCGCCTTCTTTACGTATAACGGTTTTCAGCTCATCGATCTCCATTTTACCATCATGCTTAGCTGTCACTGAGTTCTCATCAGCGATATTAGAGGCCGCTCCACCGATGTGGAATGTTCTCAATGTAAGCTGTGTCCCAGGTTCACCGATAGACTGTGCTGCAATGACACCAACGGCTTCACCTTCATCTACCATCGCACCAGTTGCGAGGTTCCTTCCATAGCACTTCGTACATACTCCACGTTTCATGTCGCATGTCAGTACTGAACGGATCTCCACTTCTTCTATTCCTTCATCCTCTATACGTTGAGCAATCTCTTCTGTGATTTCTTCACCCGCATTGAGCATAAGCTCTTTTCCTCTTAAGTCATACAAGTCATGGACTGTACATCTTCCGAGTACTCTGTCTTTCAATGATTCAACGATGTCCTCGTTCTTCTTCAATGCAGTAACCACGAGACCGCGAAGGGTTCCGCAATCCGGATCAGTGATGATTACATCTTGAGCAACGTCCACCAATCTACGAGTCAAGTAACCCGCGTCAGCCGTTTTCAAGGCCGTATCTGCAAGTCCTTTACGCGCACCGTGAGTAGAGATGAAGTACTCCAAGATGGAAAGTCCTTCTTTGAAGTTAGAGAGAATCGGATTCTCGATAATCTCCTGACCTCCTGATGTTCCAGATTTACGTGGCTTAGCCATCAATCCTCTCATTCCGCTCAACTGTCGAATCTGTTCTTTAGATCCACGAGCTCCTGAGTCGAACATCATATAGATAGAGTTGAATCCGAATTTATCGGTCTTCAATCTTTCCATCAGGATGTGTGTCAAACGGCTGTTGGTATGTGTCCAGACATCAATGGTCTGATTATACCTTTCATTGTTGGTGATCAGACCCATGTTGTAGTTGTCCATGATGGAATCAACTTCTTTAGTCGCCTTTTCAACCAATTTATCTTTCTCTGGTGGGATGATTACATCCTCCAAGTTGAATGAAAGACCACCTTCGAATGCCATGCGGAATCCAAGGTCCTTGATGTCATCCAAGAACATTGCGGTCTTGGAAACACCTACTTCTTTCATGATCCTTCCGATGATATCACGGAGGGATTTCTTGGTCAATAGTTCATTGATGAATCCAACTCCTTTAGGAACCATCTCGTTGAAAATGACCCTTCCGCATGTTGTCTCAATGATCTCATGTCCTTCTCCATTCTTGGTCGGAACTCTCACCTTAATCACAGCATGAAGTTCAAGTTGCTTCTCATTATTAGCAATGATCACTTCTTCAGCTGAGTAGAACGTAGAACCTTCTCCCCTGACCACGAGGTCATCAGTGCTCTTCTTGGCTTTGGTAATATAATAAAGCCCCAAGACCATGTCCTGAGAAGGTACCGTAATAGGCGCTCCATTCGCAGGGTTCAAAATGTTATGGGATGCCAACATGAGCATCTGTGCTTCCATGATGGCAGCATTGCCCAATGGAAGGTGTACCGCCATCTGGTCACCATCGAAGTCAGCATTGAATGCTGTACATACCAGTGGGTGAAGACGAATAGCTTTTCCTTCAATCAATTTAGGCTGGAATGCTTGTATACCCAATCGGTGAAGTGTCGGAGCTCGGTTGAGGAGCACAGGGTGCCCTTTCAATACATTTTCCAAGATATCCCATACCACAGGTTCTTTCCTGTCAACGATTTTCTTTGCGCTCTTCACCGTCTTCACGATACCACGCTCGATCATTTTACGAATGATGAATGGCTTAAAAAGCTCAGCGGCCATATCCTTAGGAAGACCACATTCATGCAGTTTCAAGGATGGTCCAACGACAATGACCGAACGCGCTGAATAGTCGACACGCTTACCCAAGAGGTTCTGACGGAAACGTCCTTGCTTTCCTTTCAAGCTATCGCTCAAAGACTTCAAAGGTCGGTTAGCATCTGTTTTCACAGCGCTTGACTTCCTAGAGTTATCGAACAGGGAATCCACTGATTCCTGGAGCATACGCTTCTCGTTCCTAAGAATTACTTCTGGAGCTTTAATTTCAAGAAGTCTCTTCAAACGATTATTGCGGATGATTACCCTGCGATACAGGTCATTCAGATCTGAAGTTGCGAATCGGCCACCATCTAATGGCACCAATGGACGCAATTCTGGCGGAATGACAGGAACTGCCTTCACAATCATCCATTCTGGATTGTTCTTGATACGGCTGTTTGCATCACGGAAGGACTCCACTACTTGAAGACGCTTCAAGGCTTCATTCTTCCTTTGCTGAGAAGTCTCCGTATTAGCTGCGTGACGCAGGTCATAGGATAATTGATCTAGATCTAAACGCTTCAAAAGCTCATAAAGAGACTCTGCCCCCATCTTAGCGATGAATTTATTAGGGTCTGAATCATCCAGATACTGGTTCTCCTTGGGCATGCGATCCAATGCATCCAGGTATTCTTCCTCTGAAAGGAAGTCCAGATACTTCATCGCTTCACCTTCATTATTGACTGCTCCACCGGCATTGATCACCACATATCTTTCATAATAGATGATCTGATCCAGCTTCTTTGAAGGAAGTCCAAGAAGGTATCCCATCTTATTGGGCAATGATCTGAAATACCAGATATGCGCTACTGGGACCACCAATTGGATATGCCCCATACGCTCTCTGCGCACTTTCTTCTCGGTCACCTCTACACCACATCGGTCGCAGACGATTCCCTTATATCGGATTCTCTTATATTTCCCGCAGTGACATTCATAATCCTTGGTAGGTCCGAATATCCTCTCGCAGAACAGGCCATCACGTTCAGGTTTATAGGTCCTGTAGTTAATGGTTTCAGGCTTGAGCACCTCGCCATAGGATCTCTCTAAGATTTGCTCAGGAGAAGCAAGGCTGATGGTGATCGAATTGAATTCGCTGTTCGTTCTTCTATCTCTTTGTAATGCCATGATATCTATTACTATTTATGGAACAGGTTTCCGTTAATCCAAAGAGACATTGAGTCCCAAACCAGCTAATTCATTCAAGAGTACGTTGAAGGACTCTGGTATACCCGGCTTTGGCAGCGGTTCACCTTTCACAATACTCTCATAGGCCTTGGCCCTACCGATGACGTCATCAGACTTCACGGTGAGGATCTCTTGAAGGATATTGGCCGCACCGAATGCTTCCAATGCCCAGACCTCCATTTCTCCAAAACGCTGTCCACCGAACTGCGCCTTACCACCCAATGGTTGTTGGGTAATGAGCGAGTATGGTCCGATAGAACGGGCGTGCATCTTATCATCGACCATGTGAGAAAGTTTGATCATATAGATGATTCCTACAGTCGCAGGTTGGTCGAATCTATGACCCGTCTCACCGTCAGATAGATAGGTAGTTCCGTATGTAGGGATACCTGCCTTCTTGGTATACTGGACAATATCCTCTACGGTAGCACCATCGAAGATTGGAGTAGCGAACCTAAGTCCCAATTTCTCTCCAGCCCAACCAAGTACAGTCTCATAAATCTGACCGAGGTTCATCCTAGAAGGCACACCGAGTGGGTTCAAAACGATATCCACTGGAGTTCCATCTTCGAGGTATGGCATATCCTCCTCACGAACGATTTTAGCAACGATACCCTTGTTACCGTGACGACCTGCCATCTTATCACCGACTTTCAGCTTACGCTTCTTAGCGATATAGACTTTAGCCATTTTGATGATACCATTAGGAAGTTCATCTCCAACAGCGACTTGGAAGCTCTTGCGCTTATACTTTCCAAGGATGTCATTGTTCATCAAGCTGTAATTATGCAAGATGATTTCAATGCTCTTATTCAGCTCATCATCCGTAGTCCACCCTTTAGGATTGACCACATCAAAGTCTACTTTCTCAAGTGCTTTCTGAGTGAACTTTACACCTTTCTTGATGAACTCCTCACGGTAGTGATTGAATACCCCTTGAGAGGTCTTTCCAGAAACCAACTTGAAAACCTTCTGAACGATGGTGTTCTTCAGTTCCTTAAGTTCTTCATTCTGCTCCTTCTCCAACTGATCCAGGATAGGCTTATCAGCAGCTTTGGCTTTACGGTCTTTAACCGCTCTAGCGAATAATTTCTTATCCACGACTACACCTTTCAAAGATGGGGGTGCCTTAAGGGAAGCATCTTTCACATCACCTGCCTTATCTCCAAAGATGGCTCTGAGGAGTTTTTCTTCAGGAGAAGGATCAGACTCACCTTTAGGAGTGACTTTTCCAATCAAGATATCGCCTTCATTGACTTCAGCTCCGACACGGATCATTCCGTTCTCATCCAAGTCCTTGGTGGCCTCTTCAGAAACGTTAGGAATGTCTGCTGTCAGTTCTTCCATACCACGTTTGGTATCCCTTACTTCAAGGGTATACTCATCAATGTGGATAGAAGTGAAAAGGTCATCTTTCACGACCTTCTCCGAAATCACGATCGCATCCTCGAAGTTGTATCCTTTCCATGGCATAAATGCCACTTTCAAGTTCCTTCCGAGTGCAAGCTCACCATTCTCAGTTCCATAACCCTCACACAGTACATCTCCTCTCTCTACGCGCTGGCCTAAGCTAACGATAGGTTTAAGGTTCATGACTGTACCTTGGTTGGTTTTCTGGAATTTAGTGAGTTGATACTCCTTGACATCCTCTTCGAAGCTGAGCAGACGTTCCTCTTCAGAACGGTCATAGCGGATGACGATTTTGGTCGCATCTACGTATTCTACTTTTCCATCTCCTTCAGCAGTGTGGAGAACACGTGAATCACGTGCTACCAAATGTTCAAGACCTGTTCCAACATAAGGAGCTTGTGGTCTCAATAGAGGAACAGCCTGACGCATCATATTAGATCCCATCAAGGCACGGTTCGCGTCATCATTCTCAAGGAATGGTATCAGTGAAGCTGCGATAGAGGCAATCTGGTTAGGCGCCATGTCCATGTAGTTGATATCCGTTGGTCCTACCAATGGGAAATCACCACGCATACGGGTCTTGACGATTTTCGTCAGGAATTCACCTTTCTTGTCTACTAGGGCATTAGCTTGAGCGATGATTTTATCATCTTCCTCCTCTGCACTGAGATAGATCATAGTCTCTTTCTTGACCTTACCGTTCTTGACTTCCATATATGGAGTCTCGATAAATCCAAGTTTGTTCACCTTGGCAAACACACACATAGAGCTGATCAGTCCGATATTTGGACCTTCAGGAGTCTCAATGGTACATAGCCTACCGTAGTGGGTATAGTGAACGTCACGAACCTCGAATCCTGCACGTTCTCTAGAGAGACCTCCAGGTCCGAGTGCTGACATTCTACGCTTGTGAGTAATCTCAGCGAGGGGATTCGTCTGATCCATGAACTGAGAAAGCTGGTTCGTCCCAAAGAATGAGTTGATTACCGAAGAAAGCGTCTTCGCATTGATCAAATCAGTTGGAGTGAATACCTCATTATCACGAACGTTCATACGCTCACGAATAGTCCTTGCCATCCTAGCCAATCCAACTCCGAATTGAGAGTAGAGTTGTTCGCCTACTGTCCTTACTCTTCTGTTGCTCAAGTGGTCGATGTCATCGACATCGGTCTTGGAGTTCACGAGCTCGATTAGGTGTTTGATGATGGAGATGATATCCTCCTTGGTCAAGGTCCTTTGATCCTCGTGGATATTCAATCCGAGTTTCCTGTTGATTCTGAAACGTCCAACATCACCTAGGTCATAACGCTGTTCAGAGAAGAAGAGTTTGTCAATGACACCGCGAGCGGTCTCCAAATCTGGTGGCTCCGCATTACGAAGTTGTCTATAGATATGCTCTACAGCTTCCTTTTCAGAGTTGGAAGTATCCTTATTAAGGGTGTTATAGATAATAGTGAAATCAGCGGTATTGACATTTTCCTTATGAAGGATGATTGTCTTAGCGCCAGAATCAGCGATCAGTTCTACGTGATCCTTTTCTAAGATGGTCTCTCTGTCCAAGACCACTTCATTACGTTCTATTGAAACTACTTCACCCGTGTCCTCATCTACGAAGTCCTCAATCCATGTCTTAAGAACACGCGCAGCTAATTTCCTACCGATGCATTTTTTAACACCTGCTTTAGAAACCTTGACTTCGTCAGCTAATCCGAAAATCTCTAGGATATCCTTGTCGGTCTCAAAACCGATGGCACGAAGCAGAGTAGTAACAGGTAATTTCTTCTTACGGTCGATATAAGCGTACATGACGTTATTTATATCGGTAGAGAATTCTATCCATGAACCTTTGAAAGGGATAACACGGGCAGAGTACAGTTTGCTTCCGTTAGCGTGATGGCTCTGAGAGAAGAACACACCAGGGCTACGGTGAAGTTGGGAAACGATGACCCTTTCAGCTCCATTCACGATGAAGGAACCTTTAGGAGACATGTAAGGGATGGTACCGAGGTATACATCTTGAACAATGGTCTCGAAGTCCTCGTGTTCAGGGTCGGTACAGTATAGTTTCAATTTTGCCTTCAGAGGGACCGCGTAGGTCACACCACGATCGATACACTCTTGGATGGTATATCGGGGTGGGTCGATGAAATAATCCTGAAACTCGAGTACGAACTGGTTCCTAGTATCAGTGATCGGGAAGTTATCGGAGAACACTCTGAAGAGACCTTCGGTCTTTCTGTCTTCGGGGTTGGTCTCCAGTTGGAAGAATTCTTTAAATGATTTTAACTGTATGTCCAGGAAATCAGGATAATCAGTTTTGAAGGGGCTTTTGGAAAAATTGATCCTTTCTGTATTCTTCTTCATCTCAAGCAGTGGATGTGGGTTTCTGAAGGGGGGCTAGCATGTAAAAATGGTATTCCTGATAAACAGGAAAGGGTTCAGACCCTGAAACATGTATTCAGGGTCTGAACCTTAAGGGATTCCAGTGGAAAGAGCTTACTTGAGCTCAACCTCTGCTCCTGCTTCCTCAAGTTGTTTCTTAAGGCCTTCGGCCTCATCTTTAGAAACAGCTTCCTTGAGGGTGCTAGGTGCACTGTCCACCATGTCCTTCGCTTCTTTCAAGCCAAGGCCGGTGAGTTCTTTCACAGCCTTAACAACTGCAAGCTTATTAGGGCCTGCTGCTTTAAGGACAACATCGAACTCGGTCTTCTCTTCAGCTGCTGCAGCGCCATCACCACCACCAGCTGGGCCGGCCATAGCTACAGCTGCTGCTGCTGGTTCGATACCGTACTCATCCTTCAGGATGGTAGCTAGTTCGTTAACGTCTTTAACTGTGAGATTCACAAGCTCTTCTGCGAGTGCTTTGATATCTGCCATTGTATTAGGATTTGAGAGTTATTGTTATGTTCTGTCAAGCTGATTGCCTTTCTTGAAGGGTCTTCACGAGACCAGCAATAGTCCTTCCTCCGGATTGGAGGGCAGAGATGACGTTCTTCGCTGGAGACTGGAGTAATCCAATGATTTCTCCAATGAGTTCCTCTTTCGATTTGAGAGAGGCAAGCATTTCCAGCTTATCATCACCTATATATATTGCTGAATCTATGAAAGCACCTTTAAGGATAGGCTTCTCATGTTTCTTTCTGAAGTCCTTGATGAGCTTCGCTGGAGCATTCCCTACATCACTTATCATGATGGAAGTTGGCCCGTGGAGTACATCATACATTTCAGAATAGTCGACCCCTTCAACACGTTCGAATGCCTTCAATAGAAGAGCATTTTTCACGACTTGCAACTGTATGTTGCTCTTGAAGCAGGATTTCCTCAATTTATTGGTATTCTCTACCGTGAGTTCGGATGTATCAGCTAGATAAAGGACCGAACCCGAGCTGATTTTAACAGCAAGCTCATCTATGAACTTGTTCTTTTCTTCTCTGGTCATATTCTGTTCGTTTATCTAGAATCAAGCACTCGTTACCGACCTGGCATCAATCTGGATACTGGGGCTCATTGAAGACGAAATGAAAATACTCTTTATATAAATGCCTTTAGAGGCACTTGGTTTGAGCTTAACAATTGTCTGCAGGAGCTCCCTCGCATTCTCCTCGATTTTCTTGGCCTCAAAAGAGACCTTTCCGACCGCGGCATGAATGATTCCGTGTTTATCAACACGGAAATCGATTTTTCCAGCTTTGACATCCTGGACAGCTTTGCCCACATCCATAGTAACTGTACCCGTTTTTGGGTTAGGCATAAGACCGCGAGGTCCTAGGATCCTACCCAATGCACCGACCTGTGCCATAACGTTAGGTGTACATACGATGACATCTACATCCGTCCAACCATTCTTGATCTTAGTGACATATTCATCTAACCCAACGAAATCAGCACCTGCCTCGGTAGCTTCAGCTTCTTTATCAGCAGAGCAAAGTACTAGCACCCTGACATCCTTACCAGTACCGTGAGGTAGGGAGACAGTTCCACGGACCATTTGATTGGCTTGTCGTGGGTCTACACCAAGTTTAATTGCTACATCAACAGATGCATCGAATTTAGTCTTGGATATCTCCTTGATGATGCTTGAAGCATCAACCAGGTTGTATGACGTGGTGTTGTCGTACTTCGTCAATGCCTCTTGCATTCGCTTTGAAGTTTTTGCCATTATTCCGAAGTATTGTTAAAATGGAGCAGAGCCACCTTTGACGGTTATACCCATACTGCGAGCAGTACCGGCTACCATTTTCATTGCAGATTCGATAGTGAAGCAGTTCAAGTCCTCCATCTTGTCTTCAGCAATAGTTCTTACTACGTCCCAAGAGACATTAGCCACCTTCTTCCTATTGGATTCAGCGGATCCTGACTTTAATTTAGCAGCATCTTTAAGCTGTACAGCTGCTGGCGGAGTCTTTATGATAAATTCAAATGATTTATCAGAGTACACCGTTATAACAACTGGACAGACTTTACCTGCCTTCTCTTGAGTCCTAGCATTGAACTGTTTGCAAAAGTCCATGATGTTCACCCCTTTCGCACCAAGCGCTGGTCCTACGGGAGGTGATGGATTGGCTGCGCCACCTTTCACCTGCAATTTGATCAAAGCACTGACCTCTTTTGCCATTCTACGTTATTAATAATGTTGGTCGTCCACGGGAAGCTCCCGCGTGTGCGGGACAGAACTAACAACTGTTTACAAAATCTTTATTCCTTCTCCACTTGCATGTACCCCAATTCGAGCGGGGTCTTGCGTCCAAAAATCTTTACCATCACTTTCAACTTCTTCTTCTCCTCGTTGATCTCTTCGATCACTCCAGTGAAGTTGTTGAATGGTCCATCTATCACCTTTACAGATTCTCCCACGATAAATGGGATTGCGAATTCAGCATCGCTTTCTGCTAGTTGATCTATTTTACCAAGTATCCTGTTCACTTCAGAGGTCCTAAGTGGAAGAGGAGCTCCTCTTTTCTCAGCTCCGAGAAAACCGATTACATTGGTCACACCTTTGATGATGTGCGGAACCTCTCCTACCAAGGCTGCCTCTATGAGGACATATCCTGGGAAGATGCTGCGTTCCTTGCTTACTTTCTTTCCGTTCCTGATCTGGAACACCTTCTCTTGAGCGATGAGGACCTGGGCCACATAATCTTGAAGGCCAGCACGTGATATCTCCAATTCGATGAATTCCTTCACCTTCTTTTCCTTACCACTGATGGCTCGGACCACATACCACTTCATTTCAATATCGCTCATTTCAATTCTTTTAATGGAAGTTCAGATGTTCTATCAGAAAATGCTGTAGAAGAATCCAAGGACTCCTTTCCAGATCGTTTCACCTGAGTTCACACCGAACACATAATCCATTACGAATACAATCAGGGCGATGATCATCGATGCAATCAACACAACGATAGCACTGCTCTGTAGGTCCTTCCAAGTTGGCCAAGATACCTTGTGCATCAACTCTGTGTAAGACTCTGCGAAATATGTTTTAATACCTGCCATTACCTTTCTCTTCTATGCACGGGTGGTAAGATTTGAACTCACGACCTTTGGTTTTGGAGACCACTGCTCTACCAACTGAGCTACACCCGTATGCTGGATATTGTGGTCTTCCACCTCCCTATCCATACTTGTTACTCTTAAACATAAGCAAAGGTGGACGCACTTAAGGTCCACCTTGCCCATGCACATTATTGTATTAAGATCACTTAGTGATCTCGGTCACCTGACCTGCACCAACGGTACGTCCACCTTCACGAATAGCGAAGCGAAGACCTTTATCCATTGCTACTGGTACGATAAGTTTCACATTCACTGAAACGTTATCTCCAGGCATTACCATCTCACGACCTTCATCCAAGAGTACTTCTCCAGTTACGTCCGTAGTACGGAAGTAGAACTGAGGACGGTACCTGTTATGGAATGGAGTGTGACGTCCACCTTCTTCTTTTTTAAGAACGTAGATCTCAGCTTTGAATTCAGTATGAGGAGTGATAGAACCTGGCTTAGCGATAACCATTCCTCGCTTGATCATGGATTTATCGATTCCACGAAGAAGCAAACCAACGTTGTCACCAGCTTCACCGCGGTCAAGGATCTTACGGAACATCTCAACACCAGTCACAGTAGACTTCATTTTAGTCTCCTGCATTCCTAGTATCTCTACTTCCTCACCTGAGTTCACTATACCTTGCTCGATACGACCTGTAGCAACAGTTCCACGACCAGTGATAGAGAATACGTCTTCTACAGACATCAAGAAAGGCTTGTCGATTTCACGTGGAGGAATTTCAATCCAGGTATCAACTGCTTCCATGAGATCCATGATTTTCTCTTCCCACTTGGCATCTCCATTCAAACCACCAAGAGCAGAACCCTGGATGATAGGCGTGTTGTCACCATCATATTCATAGAAAGAAAGGAGTTCTCTGATCTCCATTTCAACGAGCTCTAGAAGCTCATCATCATCGACCATATCCACTTTATTCATGAATACGACCATACGAGGCACACCTACCTGACGTCCAAGAAGGATGTGCTCACGGGTCTGTGGCATAGGACCATCAGTAGCTGCTACTACTAGGATAGCACCGTCCATCTGAGCGGCACCAGTTACCATGTTCTTCACATAGTCAGCGTGACCTGGACAGTCAACGTGAGCGTAGTGACGGTTAGCCGTCATGTACTCAACGTGAGAAGTGTTGATGGTGATACCACGCTCTTTTTCCTCAGGGGCGTTGTCGATAGAGTCAAAACTCTTCTTTTCAGAAAGACCTTTGCCATGCAAAACAGACGTAATTGCGGCAGTAAGTGTGGTTTTACCGTGGTCAACGTGACCGATGGTCCCAATGTTGACGTGCGGCTTGGAACGATCGAAGGTTGCTTTAGCCATTGCTACTTATTTTTATTCTTTTGTTCTTAATTACTTATTTCAGCACCGTGGAGCCAATGGCGGGAATTGAACCCGCGACCTCTTCCTTACCAAGGAAACGCTCTACCCCTGAGCTACATCGGCCTTTCTATCCATTACTTAGGTGGATAGAATAACATCCTAGATTGCTCAGGATATTACCTGAGCGGGAGACGAGACTCGAACCCGCGACCCTCAGCTTGGAAGGCTGATGCTCTACCAACTGAGCTACTCCCGCATTAATGATTCAAGATTCGATATTCTATAATCCAAGATTTCCTTGAACCATAGAATCCTTTTCTTGATTCCTATTTCATTCCTAAGAGAAGTACCGTTGTACCAATCTTCATTGTGGGGAGAGCAGGATTCGAACCTGCGAAGGTGTACACCAACAGATTTACAGTCTGTCCTCGTTAGCCACTTGAGTATCTCCCCTATTAAGTCCTCAAGAGCATGCCAAAGAATATAGACTGTAAACAGCGCAACCCTCTCTCCTAAATTTCTGGAACAAGTTCCGATCCAAGTAGGCTCTCTGCTCTTCCTTTATCATAAAGCTGATGGAGGAACAATCCTCCTGAACTTTCCAAATCGAGAAAACGATTCGGTCAGAAATCAGACTCTAAATAGAGAGCCGATGGAGGGACTCGAACCCCCGACCTGGTGATTACAAATCACCTGCTCTAGCCAGCTGAGCTACATCGGCCTGATTATCAACTAATTGCGGTAGTAGATTCCGTTGAATCCCGCTATGCTCCCGCAAAAGGACTGCAAATCTATTAAAGTATCCTATAGTAGCCAAACATCTGTTGATTATTTTTTCTGTACTTCGGAGAAACGAAAAAGCCTTGGGCATAACCCAAGGCTTTCTTAAAATCGTAAGAGGAGCTTGTCAAGCTTGGCTCAGCTTTCCTTTTCTCTTTATCAATTGTCTTCTCAAGGCTTCTGTAGCCTCATCTGTCGCTTCCTCGAAGCTCTTACACTGCTTCTTGGCAAAAAGTTCTATACCCGGGACGTTCATCCGGATCTCTATGATTTTATTCGTCAATTCATTGTTATTATCGACACGAAGAAAAACTTCACTGTCTATGATGTTATCGTGGAATTGTTCCAGCTTGCCAAGTTTATCTTTGATAAAGTCAATGAGCTTGACATCTGCGCTGAATTTTACTGAACGAACTTCTATATGCATATTTCCATTGTTTAACTTATTCAACGTATAGATCAGCCCTTAGGATGCGCTTGCGCGTGTATTTTTTTCAACCGCTCGATGGAATTATGGGTATAGACCTGAGTGGCAGCGAGATTAGCATGTCCTAGAATTTCCTTTATGGACTGCAGTTCTGCGCCATTTTCGAGCAAGTGTGTAGCGAAAGTATGCCTAAGAACGTGTGGGCTTCGCTTGCTCTGCGAAGAGACACTACCAAGGTACTCATTTACTTTGCGGTATACAAATTTAGGATAGAGCTTCTTACCTGAATCTGTGAGAAAGAGCCATGGAGTTGAAATTCCTGATGCCTTCTTCTCTTGGATATAGTCTTTGAGCCGTTCCATACAAGGACCTGAGATGGGAAGGATTCTTTCTTTATCCCTCTTCCCTATCACTCTCAAGCTGTCATCCAATATAGATAGGTCTGATTCCTTAGCTGAGATAAGCTCACTCAGCCTTAGCCCTGTGGCATATAGGAGCATGAGCATGGCCTTGTCACGCAGGCCCGCAGCCCCATCAGGGAAGTGGAGTTCTCCTTGGAAAAGCTCTTCCATGCCTTTCTTTTCAACGGTAACGGGGAGTCTTTTAGGGAGTTTAGGTCCATTGAGCACCCTGACTGGGTTATCTTTCCTGAGTCCTTGCCTGCGCAGATACTTATAGAATCCTTTAAGACTGGATAGCTTACGTTGGACGGAACGGGCTGCACTTCCTTTTTCGAGCAGGCTGACCACCCATTCTCTGATATGCAGCGTGAGTGCATCCTCAATCTTGTCTTCTTCCATCGATGCGCGCATAAAGGCCTTGAAAGACTCCAAGTCATTCCTATAGGCCTTTATGGTATGTTCAGAATACCTGCGTTCAATGAGCAGGTGTTCAAGAAAGATATCAATCATGCACAAAAAAAGGTGATTAGTTCATACCAATCACCTCATCTTGAAATAAATATCCTCAGCTTATTCTTCGTTTCCGTAGGTCTTGGAAACGTATATAGCTTTCTTAATCTCTTCTCTTCTGATAACGCAATCCTTGATGAAGCACTGGCGCCTTCTCAGTTGCCTGACGGTACCTGTCCTATCGTACTTCTTCTTATAACGTTTGAGAGCCCTTTCGATGTTCTCTCCTTCTTTAACTGGAATAATGAGCATGTCTTTCTATTAGTGGGCTGCGAAGATAGAGTGAATCTCCATTACTGCCAAATCAATTCAACACTTGTCTTGAAATAACCAGTTTCTGGATCTCAGATGTACCCTCTCCTATTGTGCAGAGCTTGCTATCCCTGTAGAACTTCTCTACTGGGAAATCCTTGGTGTATCCATAGCCTCCGAATATTTGGACGGCATCTGTTGAGACCCTCACGGCCACTTCAGATGCGTAATACTTGGCCATGGCTGACTCTTTGGTCATCTTGACACCGCGGTTCTTCATGTCTCCTGCTTGGAAAGTAAGCAGCTCGGCAGCCTCGATTTGGGTAGCCATATCGGCCAATTTGAAGGAGATTCCTTGGAACTGGGAGATGGGTTTCCCGAATTGCTCTCTTTGCTTAGAATAAGCCAAGGCTGCTGTATATGCTCCCTTAGCAATACCTATTGATAAAGATGCAATAGAAATCCTACCCCCATCAAGTACTTTCATAGCCTGGATAAATCCCTCTCCTACTTTCCCGAGGATGTTTTCTTTATGAACCCTGCAATCTTCGAATATCACCTCAGCAGTCTCTGAAGCTCTCATTCCCATCTTGTTCTCCTTCTTACCAGCCTTCAGACCTGGGGTTCCGCGTTCTATAACGAAAGCAGTCATGCCATGTGAATCAAGCAATTCTCCTGTTCGTACGATGGCTACTATCATATCAGAAGATTTACCATGGGTAATCCATGACTTGGCTCCATTCAATACCCAATGATCCCCATCCTGCTTGGCAGTGCATTGCATGCGCATGGCATCAGATCCGGTATTGGGCTCAGTGAGTGCCCAGGCTCCTATCCATTCACCGCTTGCCAACTTGGGTAGCCATTTATTCTTCTGATCTTCATTCCCGAAGTACATGGTATGGCCGGTGCATAGAGAATTATGAGCAGCAACAGAGAGTCCTATCGACCCACACACCCTAGACACTTCAGAAACAGCGGTGATATATTCCATGTATCCAAATCCGCTCCCGCCATACTCTTCTGGCACTAAGACTCCCAGCAGACCTAGTTTCCCTAGCTCTTTCATGGTCTGCACAGGGAATTCCTGTGATTCGTCCCATTCCATGAACTTAGGACGGATGCTCTTATCTGCGAAGTCCTTCACCATCTGGGTGATCATCTTCTGATTTTCATTCAATTCGAAATCCATGCTCTTCTTTATAAATAGGAGACCAGGTCTATGACCTTATCTGAGTAAATGTCTAATTTCTTTCTTCCCCCAAGGAACGCCAATTCTACTAAGAATGCAAAGGCAACTACTTCAGCTCCTTGGCTCTTCAAGAGTTCTGCAGTGGCTGCGGCTGTTCCTCCTGTAGCTAGGAGATCATCATGCACTAAGACCTTCCAGCCTTTCTTGACGCTGTCCTCATGCATCTCTATAGTCGCACTTCCGTATTCCAGGTCATAGGAGTAAGAAACTGTCTTATAAGGAAGTTTGCCTTTCTTCCTTACAGTGATGAATGGCACTCCCATACGAATTGCCAGAGGCACTCCGAAAAGGAATCCCCTACTTTCTACACCAGCAATGGCCTGTATCCCGAGTCCTTCAAAAAGTTCTGCAAAGGCTTCGATGATATCAGCACAAAGTACCGGGTCTTCGAGTACGGGAGTAATATCCTTGAATAAGATGCCTGGTTTAGGGAAGTCAGGAACATCTCTGATGGCTGAAACTATGCGCTGGGCGATGTGGAGAGTGGTTTCCGTCATGGGAGCACAATTTTACAGCCTTAAACATGATTTGCCAAAGAAATAAGTTCAGTCAGGAGAAATTCGTGACTATCAGTGTCTATTTCAGAGATTCGAGATACGCTGCCTCCACGTTTACTCCCATAGACCTAGCTTGGTTTGCATCTCTTACTGCGTTCGACTTATCCCCCATCTTAGAATAGACCAAGGAGCGATTCAAGTAGTATCCACCCTGATTAGGGGCGAGTGAAATGGCTTTGTTATAATCTTGGATAGAAGCTTGATAATCCCCTACTTGGGCGAGGCAATGCCCTCTGAATTCATAGATATCGGATTTATTGGGGTCCATCTTCAGGATTTGACCTATATCCTCTATGGATTTCATTGGCTGTTCCATCTGAAGATACAGCAGGGCTCTGTTGGAGAATGCATTGGTAAAATATGGATCCAGTTCTATGGCCTTATCTAGGTCTGCAAGTGCTTTTTCATTTTGGCCATTCCTTCCATATACAGAACCTCTTGAAGAGAGGGCTTTAGGGTTCTTAGGGTCTAATTCAAGGGTCTTGTCATAGCCTCTCAGTGCCTCAGCATCTTTTCCAGCATCAAAGGCAATATTGGCCAGATTCAAGTAAGCACTAGCATAGCTTGGATTCATGGTTATCGCTTTCTGAAAATCTTCAGAGGCCTCCTTCAATCGTTTCTCTTTCTTTCTGAAAACCCCCCGATTATTATAGGGCATGGAGAGATATGGATTGGCCTTATCAGCATAGGAACCTTTCTCTATCACATCAGTGAAGAGCGTTTCACTATTCTGATATACATCTACGCGACCGAAAGTGACTATAAAGAATATGAAAGCCAAGGTGTACGGGATGTAACTCAAGGTCTTATTCCCGTTTTTCTCAATCCATACAAGTCCTATGAGAAAGAGTCCAACTGAAGGCAGATAGGTATATCTATCAGCCATGATCACATCACGGACTGACATAACAGATATCAATGCAGGCAAAGAGACTTGGATGAAGAAGAAAGCCATACCTAAGAAGAGCAATGGCTCCTCTTTCTTATACCAACGGACCATTAGTGCGATCATTCCAAGAGGAATCGAGGCAATGAGATAGTAGTAAGCTGGGATCTGCCCTTGGATGGGATAGGTATAGAACATGGAAAGATCCAGCGGGATAAAACTCTTTAGGGCATAGACACCCATGGCATAGAAGGAAAAAAGCAGGCGTTCTGCAAAAGAGAATGCATAGACGATCTGTTCAGCCTCGAAACTATTAGAAGCAGAGAGTGTGACCATCCCTATCAGGACACTCAGAGCGAAGAAGGGGATCTTCTGAAGCAAGCGCTTTCCAGTAAACATGTCCTTTCGTTGAACATGATCTAAGGCCATAAGGACGAGTGGAAGCACGACCGCTTGTTCCTTACACAGACAGCTCAAGAGGAAGAATAACCAAGTGATTCCTAAGTGTAGGATATTCTCTTCCTCCCTATATCTAAGATAGAAGTAGATGCTAGTAAGCATGAATAGTGAGAAGGTCCCTATCTTCATAGAAGCTGCGATCCATGCAACAGACTCGACATTCATGGGTTGAAGGGCGAATAGGAGAGCCAACAGATATGCCCATTTCCCTTCTTTATCCCAGAACCTGAAGATCAGCACCAGCAATAAGGCGTTTAATAGATGTATGAAAAGACTCATGGCCCTTATTCCGGTGACCTCTTGACCTAAGACCTTGAACTCTAGCCCCATTATATACATGGCTACTGGGCTGTACTGATTCAAATACGGTTCAGAGAAAAGTGCGTCATATTGTTCCCCTAAAATCAGAGGGTTCTGAGTCACATAGATATCATCATCATAGTTCAGGTATTCATTATCAAAGTGTCCTTGATAGGCGATGGCGGTGATGATAAAGATGGCCGCGATCCAGAGCCACTTGATTGATGCTCCTTCCAATCTCTCGGTCTGCTCAGCCTTTCTTCTTTCTTTTCTTCCTGCCATGTTCTTAGGGGGTCTTATTGGAACTTATTTCCTCCTGAAGGATATATATCGGTCTGGCCCTGACCTCCATGTATATCCTGGCTACATACTCACCTATAACTCCTAGGCAAATCAGCGTGACTCCTCCGAGAAAGAGCATGGAGACGAGGAGCGATGTCCAACCTGCTACGGCCTCTCCAATGGCAAAGACGTAGATAGCGTATAGTCCATAAAGGATAGCGGCCATAGAGACGATACTTCCCAGATAGAATGCCAAACGAAGAGGTTTGACTGAGAAAGAAGTCACACCATCTAGCCCGAAGCGCAACATGCGTATGAAACTGAACTTTGTCTGACCTGCTGTGCGGATCCCCGGCTCGAAATCGATGAAGGTCTGCTTGAAGCCTAACCAGGCGACCAGTCCTCTATTGAAGCGCTGGCGTTCAGGAAGGCTCATGAATACATCTACCACTTGACGATTCATCAATCTGAAATCAGCTGAGGCGGGTTCTATATGTACGTCAGATAGAAAGTTAAGCAGTTTGTAATACCAGCTAGAGCTAAGCCTTTTAGAGAGGGGCAGGCTGCTTTGTTCCAGTCGTCTTGTATTCACAACGAGGAAGCCCTCTTCCGCTTTCTTGACCAAGACAGGAATGAGGGCTGGTGGGTGCTGGAGGTCACCGTCCATTGTGATCACATATTGGCCAGTGCTGCGTTTAAGCCCAGCATACAAGGCTGCTTGATGCCCGAAATTCCTCGAGAATATCAATCCGATCAGATTCGCTCTGCTGCTCGCCAATTTTCTGATTAACTCAGGGCTACCATCGGAGCTACCATCATCTATGAGGATAATCTCAGAAGACCACGAATGCTCCTTCAGCACAGCTTCGCATGTCATAATCATCTTTTCCAGGTTCTCCTTTTCATTGAAGACAGGGATGACGATACTCAAGAAAGGTGTTGGCTCAGTGGACATGATTCACAGAAGGATTTCAGAGCCTAATGTACCTTTCTATGGCGAATAGAAATACCTATGCCAAGTAAGTTTCAATCACTGACCTTTAAATAAGGTGTGATCTGCAGAAAGACCATAGGACTGATGAGATGAGACATTGAAACGTCATTCACTTCCTTATAAGGTCCATGTTGCAAACGAATGGCGATGATAGAGTTAGCAATATTTTTGTTGATGTATGGGTGACGTACGAGTTCGGCCCAAGTGGCTGTATTCACATTTATCTTAGTTAATGGTATTCCATCTACAGTGAGAAATGGGCTTATGAGCGACACAGTTTCTGGGTTCTTGTCCAGCCCATAGACTTCATTCAACTGTTCAATGCTTGTATATCCGCCTAGTCTTTCCCTATACTTAATGATACGTTGTGCATAAATGGGGCCTATACCGGGAAGACCCTCTAGGCCAATGGAATCTACCGTATTGAGTGCATAGATTCTGTTGGACTTCTCTTCTTTCTTAGGCCAATCCTTCTTTTCAGAATATGCATACTTATCATCGCTTTGATTCTCAGGAAAGCTGAGAAAATGTTCAAGTCTGGCATACATGAATTCATTGACCACGAACATCTTCTTAAAGTCTTCAGGGCTTCTGAATTTCCCTCCCTTGGATCTGTATCTGTCAATGGATTCTGCTTGTTTCAGGGAAAAACCAAGCACTTGAAGGTCTGCTAATGAGACCTCATTAGGATTGAATATAAAAGGATCTGCAAGAGTCTTCTTCTCCGTAAATTCAGATGATTCGTATGAAAATGATTCTTTCTCTACTACTAGGCTATCCATGTGAGCAAGCCAAGCGGAGTCAAGTGGAGAAACTGAAGATTCAGGCAGAGGCATGAAGTACGCATGAAAGCGGATTAAGAGCAGGCATGAAACAACAATCAACAGGAAGAATAACAGACCTATTTGTTGCCTTCTTGAAAAATCAAAAAGCCCTTTCAATCCATCCTCCATGAATCTACTTTTTACCTATTGCCTTGAGGTACCTCTTCAATTGTTCATTGACCTTGGGGAATAGTAAGATTAGACCTACCATATTCGGGAACACCATGGCAAAGATCATAGCATCAGAGAAATCCCAAATCGATTTCATATTGGCTGCCGCACCAATGACAATGAAAATGAGGAAGAGCATTTTGTAGGTGATATCTGCCATTTTCCCCTTTCCAAAAAGGAATTTCCATGACTGCAAGCCATAATAGGACCAAGAGATCATGGTCGAAACTGCGAAGAGTACCACTGCTACAGTTAAGAAAAGGCTTGAGTATGGAATATATTGAGCAAAGGCTTGGGAGGTTATTCCAGCGCCTTCGTATGAGACTCCATCGATAAGTACTGCACCTGAACCATCTCCACCATAGGTGAATGCGCCACCCATATTGAAGATGATAATCACCAATGCCGTCATGGTGCATATCACTACGGTATCAATGAATGGCTCAAGCAATGCTACCAGACCTTCAGAGGCTGAATATTTCGTTTTCACAGCAGAGTGAGCGATGGATGCAGATCCAGCTCCCGCTTCATTAGAAAAGGCAGCTCGCTTAAATCCTACTAAAAGAACCCCGATAACTCCACCAACCCCAATAGCCTTTGGATTAAAGGCCTCAACAAAGATTAATGAAATGGCATCATCAAGAAGATAAAAATTACTCCCTACTATGTAGATGCAAGCGAGCAGATATAAAATAGCCATAAAAGGAACAACCTTCTCTGTCACACTGGCTATCCTCTTGATTCCACCAATAATGATGACTCCAACAAGAATGGCCAGAACAACACCAATAAAAAAGCCTGACCCGGCATGTGATAGCCCCAAAAGATCCTTGAGAACGATGGTCGCTTGATTAGACTGAGCTGCATTTCCTCCCCCGAAAGAACCTCCAATACAGAAGATGGCAAACAAGACTGCTGTTACTTTTCCAAGCGTTCCTAAGCCTCTTTCTTTGAGTCCTTTGCTCAGGTAGTACATAGGTCCTCCGTGCACTGTACCATCGGCATCCACATCTCTGTATTGAACGCCTAATGTGCATTCTACGAATTTAGTTGACATGCCCAGCAATCCGCATACAATCATCCAGAAGGTGGCACCGGGTCCGCCCAAAGCAATAGCTAACGCTACACCTGCAATATTCCCATTGCCCACTGTCCCTGATACGGCTGTTGCAAGGGCTTGAAAGTGAGTCACCTCACCTGAGCTGCTCTCATCTCTGATGGTATCTGGTATATCGCCATCAATAGGAAGCTCTGTCTTGGCCACCCCGTGGTCAGGATCCACGGAATCATACTTTCCTCGAACCACATTGATAGCGGTAGAAAAGTGCCTGACATTCACAAAACCAAAGTAGACAGTAAAGAAGGCTGCACTCACCACTAAAAGGATAAGTACAAAAGGCGTATCAAAAACTTGGAAGAAGATCAGATTAGAGAAAAAGTCCGAGACGGGCTTGAAAGCCAGATTTATCTTTTCATCGATACCAATTTCTTGGCTTGCATTCTCTTGTGCAAAGATTATAAAGGGGAATAAGATGCTGAATAAGGCAAGAAGTACACTTCTGATTTTCATAAGTCTAGTTTAATGGTTCTTAGTTTGGCTGATGCCGTCTAAGGTATAAAAAGCCTTTATAGTGGCAACTGTTCATCCAACAGAGCAAGACCCTCCTCCAAGCTGCGGGGAGCATAGCCAAGGTCTTTCCTTGCCTTATCCAGAATGAATCCTGTATGAGGAGGTCTTGCGGCAGCTTGGCCTAAAGACGCAGTATCTGTGGCGCTGATATTCTCTTCAGAGAGGCCATAGAATCTGGCTATCCTTCTCACCATTTCAATTACTGATATAGTCTCAGGACCTGATAGATGATAGATTCCATAGGCATGATTTTCCGTTATTGCCCAGCATCCCAGTGCTAGATCCTCAGCCAATGTGGGTGCTCTAAATTGGTCATCCACGATCTTCATGGGGCCTCCTTTCTTCAGGGTATCTCTGGCCCAAAGGACCACGTTAGAGCGGCTCATATTCTCTGTATGGCCATACAGGATGATGGTACGGGCGATGCTCCAATGCTTGTATTTAGAATGAATCAAAATCTGTTCGGCTCTGTATTTGCTTCGCGCATATTCGCTCAACGGATCTGGGATATCATCCTCTTTATACGGTCCAGATTCACCGTTGAAAACAAAGTCGGTGGAGATATGCAGAAGGTGAGCTTTTATCCTTTCAGCAGCGGCTAAGAGATATTCGACTGAGGATACATTCAGAGCATGACAGCGCTCAATCTCTGTTTCACAAAGGTCCACTAAAGTAAGGGCTGCAGTATGTATGATAGTGGTGGGTCTCCACTTGTCCAAGAGCTCATCGACCTGTGGCTTGGAAGTAACATCAAGGCTCTGATAGCGATACCCTTCTTGAGCGCTTATTCTATTTACACCTGAAGATGTTGCGAGTAATTCAACATCCTTCTTATTTCTAAGAAGGTGTACTAATTTCTGTCCCAGAAGACCGTTAGAGCCAGTGATGAGTATGCGATACATGGGCTGTGAAGATACCAGAGATCAGGAATCTAGAGGGTCAGAGTTCCCAGATGGTGCCATTCCTTTTGATTGGCTTGAAATACTCTTTATGCTTTAAGATGAAAGCAGCAATCAGATAGAGGAAGACAGGCGACCCGAAGGTGATAAAGCTCAAGTATATGAATGCGACCCTGATATTCCCAGTAGATATGCTCATCTTATCTCCGAGCCATGCACAGACTCCGAACATGTTCTTCTCATAAAAGGTTAATATGTACTCTCCTATCCTTTTCATCTCAGTATCTCTCTTCCAATAATGCAGCGCAAGCAATCCTTTAAGTCACAATGCTGCTTTTTTAATTGAAGCAAGGCCTGCGAGTCGAATGCGTTACTGGATCCAAGTCCAAGTTCATCCCACTTACGGATGATGGCATTGTCCTCTGGACCGATTTCTTCTAACAAAGATACGGCAGAATCCTTAAAAGATTGCTCCCCATGTATCCTTCCATAGGCATAGCGAAGAACAGCGACCACATTGATCATGAGGATATCCTGCATGGCTTGACCTATTCTCTTCCTAGATGTCTTCGATTTTCTAGTCAAGGAATGATGTTCGGACCAATATCCATCCATCTCTATTTCAAGGAAAGACCTGAGGTCCTTAATTTCTGCCTCTAACATGAAACCTGCAATCCCTTTCTTCTTTCCATAAAGCCTTGATAGCTGCACTATCCTCAGGGCAGGAGCCGATGAAGGTCTGACAGGAGCATTCTTCCATGCGGTGGCATTCATGGCCTGAAGCCCATATTTATGACTGAGGAAATCATAGTCCTTTTTCAGCTTGATGCAATGCTCATCCGGTTCCAAGAGCGATAAAAGACCTGCTTGACCAAGGAATAGTGCTTCGAGCAAGGATCCGTCATCACTGTGTTTTCCAATAACCTCCAAGGGGGTGTTATAGGCCAGTATCCTGAAGGGTTCGGCATTCACTTTGCCACCTAGGGCCATGGCGAGGGTAGTGAAGAGGGCTTGTTCCAGGTCACCTTGGTTCCTTTCCATTTCTTGAAGGAATCTGGATGATTTATCTTCAAGGCGCTCGGCACACATGCGTTCTTTGAGCGAAAGGACCTTGATAGATGGAACCTCTTTCAATCCTTGTTCGCAGGCCACCCAATTCTTTGATTGAACAAATGTCTCGTACTTTTTAAAATGGTCTATTGAGAACCTCTTGCTTAGGCTCAGTGTAGGAATGGCACCGCCTTTACTGGTATATATCTCCTTGTCATGCAGGAACACCAGATGAAGAATCACGTTATCATAAGCTGGGTCATGTTGATGGGAATGGCTATTCCAGTCTGAGGATTTGAAGTGGATCTCTATGTGTCCTACCCATTCATCAGGTCCGATACGCAATCTTACATTGCTGAAATCAGGGCCAGCATGATGGTTATGGAATCCTCGATGGATAATCTCAATTGCTGAGCCATCAGCAGTGCTGAGCTCTTGATGATCAAAGAGGCCATATTGCCATATATAATGGATGTATTCCTCCGGGATCCTTTTCATGGATCATAAAGTTTGTAGAAAAGTTTGCATTTGAGCATGCACCTCTGCTGCAGCCTTGGCAGCCTCTTGGGCGAAATTCTCTCCAGATCCGGCATAGATGATTCCTCTGGAGGAATTGACTAAAATGGAAATTTCCTTTGAATGAGCAGCATATTTACATACTTCAGCAAGGTCACCTCCCTGGGCTCCTATTCCTGGGATCAAGAGGAAATATTCAGCTGCTGTCTTCCTCACTTCTTGAAGGTCCTTGCCTCGCGTAGCTCCTGCTACGTACATGAGATTCTCAGAGCTCGCCCAATGCTTAGAGACAGTCATCACCTCTTTGAATAAAGAAGGTGATCCGTGATATTGGAAATCTTGGGAGCCTTTATTGGATGTCAATGCCAGGAGGATGACCCATTTATCCTTGAAAGCTAGAAATGGTTTCACAGAATCTTCACCCATATAGGGAGCTACAGTCACAGCATCGAAATCCATGTGCTCGAAGAAGGCCTTGGCGTACATGGATGAGGTATTTCCTATATCCCCGCGTTTTGCATCAGCTATGAGGAAATGATCAGGTTGATGCTTTCTGAGATAGGATGCCGTTTTCTCCAGTTGGGCCCAACCCCAGCTTCCATAACATTCAAAGAAGGCGGTATTCGCCTTGAATGCCACACAGTGTTGGGCTACTTCATCAATGATCGCCTTATTGAACTCGAAGATCCAGTCTTCTTTCTCAACGATATGCGCTGGTACTTTTTCCTTAACGGGGTCAAGACCTACGCAAAGAAAAGATCCTTTACTCTTGATATTAGAAATAAGCTGGGCTTTATTCATGCGTTCTCTCCTGCTTTCAATTTCTCTGTATTCTCTGCCAACTTCAGGGATTCGATGACTTCATGAAGATCACCGTCTATTATTGCTGAGAGATTATAGAGCGTGAGGTTAATCCGATGATCTGTAACTCTTCCTTGAGGATAATTATACGTGCGGATCTTAGCGCTGCGGTCGCCAGAGGAGACCATGCTCTTACGCTTCTTGCTCTCTTCTTCCAGCCTCTTGTTCAGCTCCATCTCATAGAGCCTTGAACGCAAGACTTTCAGTGCTTTGTCATAATTCTTGAGCTTGGATTTCTCATCTTGACATTGGACCACTAAACCAGATGGTATATGTGTTAATCTGATAGCAGAGTATGTCGTATTCACGCTTTGTCCTCCAGGACCAGAAGAACAGAATTCATCTCTTCGTATATCGTTGACATTCAGGTCAACATCAAACTCATCAGCTTCAGGCATTACGATTACCGTAGCCGCAGAAGTATGGATCCTACCTTGGGTTTCTGTCTGGGGAACACGCTGAACTCTATGGACACCAGCTTCATATTTCAACTCAGCATACGCTCCGGGGCCACTGACATTGAATATAATCTCCTTATAACCGCCTGAAGTACCTTCATTATAATCTACGGTCTCAAGGATCCATCCTTTCTCAGAGATATATCTTGAATACATCCTAAAGAGATCACCTGCAAAAATACTGGCCTCATCTCCGCCAGTACCTGCGCGTAGTTCCATGATGGCGTTCTTATCATCGTCAGGATCCTTGGGGATGAGAAGGAGTTTAACCTCATCTTCCATGGGAGTGATCTTAGCATGGAGCATATCCAATTCCGCCTTGGCCATTTCCTTGAATTCAGGATCCTTCTCAGTGGCCAACATTCCTTGGGCAGCCACAATGTCTTGAAGAATCTTGGCATAGGTGTTCCTTGCGAGGACGATCGGCTCCAGCTCTTTATACTCTTTCATGAGTCGCGCATAGCGAACCATATCAGAGATGATACTCGGATCCACGATGAGCTTGGCCACTTCTTCATGGCGCTCAGAGATAGCTGTCAATCTGTCAATTAAGTTGCTCAATGCCCAGAGTAATAGAATTTCCCGAATTCAGAATGGATGGTCACTTCCTCTTTATCAGAAGTTTCAACTCTTCCAACGATTTTAGCTTCTACTCCGAAAGATTCAGAGATAGCGATGATCTCATCTGCGATTTCATTAGGAACATAGAGTTCAAGGCGATGTCCCATATTGAATACCTTATACATCTCTTCCCAAGAAGTTCCTGATTGTTCATGGATTAATTTAAAGAGTGGGGGCAGCGGGAATAGGTCATCCTTGATGATGTGGAGTTCCTTGATGAAGTGAAGAATCTTCGTTTGAGCTCCACCACTACAATGGACCATTCCATGGATCTCTTTTCTATGTTTCTTCAGGCAAGCTGCGATTACAGGAGCATAGGTCCGTGTGGGTGAGAGCAGCAGTTTTCCAGCATCCAATGGACTTCCTGGGACAGGGCTGGTCAGGTCCATCTGGCCTGAATAGATTAATTCTTCAGGAACTGCATGATCAAAGGTCTCTGGAAATTCTATGGCCACAGATTTATTGAATACATCATGTCGGGCTGATGTGAGGCCATTGCTTCCCATACCTCCGTTATACTCTTTTTCATAGTTGGCCTGACCATAAGAAGATAGCCCTATGATGACATCACCTGCTTTGATATTGGCATTATCGATCACCTTGTCACGCTTTATTCTTGCGAAAGCCGTGAAACCCACATCCAATGTCCTGACGATATCACCTACATCTGCAGTTTCTCCACCAGCGAGCGTAACACCTACTCCAAGTGATCTGAGTTCATTAATATATTCTTGGGTACCTTGGATGAGCGCTTTGATAACTTCAGCGGGGATGAGGTTCTTATTCCTACCAATGGTGGAAGAGATAACGATATCATCAGTAACACCAACGCAGATCAGGTCATCAAGATTCATAATCAAAGCGTCCTGGATGATCCCTTTCCAAACAGAGAGGTCACCTGTCTTTTTCCAGTAAGCGTATGCCAAGGAAGGCTTGGTCCCGGCCGTATCAGCATGCATGATATTGCAATAAGCTGGATCAGCGCCAACTAAGTCAGGAAGAATCTTACAGAAAGCCCTAGGAAAAAGGCCTTTATCAAGGCCTTTAATGGCTGCATGCACATCTTCTTTCCCGGCAGAGACTCCTCGGGCTGCGTATCGCTGTTTGTCGTTCATAGGAATAAAGCTGGCCCAAAGATACCCCTCTGGATTGAGGGAATAAAAAAAGTCCCGGCAGTTTTACTGACGGGACTTGATAATTCATTCACAATATCAATTCTTAGGCACGTAATCCCAACTTAAGACACGGAATACGGTCCTACGGTTCTTTTGGTGAGCGGATTCTCGCTCCGTTGCTGGAAGGGCGTTGATCTGGGAATCAGAGACTCGAAGTTTTGCTTCACCATAGCCCTTGGCTTTCATCCTTTCAGCTGCGATACCTTTAGATATCAGGTAGTCTACACAAGACTTAGCACGATCCTCAGAGAGTTTCTGGTTATCAGAGTTCCCTCCACGTGAGTCAGTATGGGCAGCAAGTTCGATGACGATAATCGGATTATCCTTCAAGGTCTGATACAAGTAGTCCAATGAATCCTTAGATGAAGGGCGCAACGTAAATTTACCGAGGTCATACTGAACCTCAGGGAATGAAATCTCCTCTACCTTGGTGCTCTGGATGAGGAATTCTTTTACGAAGGTCGTGGATTCACCTAGGCCTACTGTAGAGACATTATCCTTGGCGACCAGGTATTCTGCCTTACCTACTTCAATGCTGTAGTTCACTTCAGGATTTACAAAACGGTCTTCACCGTTCTCAGCAAAGGAGAAGCCTCCGCTGCCATCAGTCAATGTTTCAAAAGAAGAACCATCAGAACCGAACACTCTGACATAAGCTCCTTCCAATGGGAACTGCCCATCTTTATCATATACATATCCTTCAAATGCGAATAGCACTTCAGGAAGACTGAAGATGTAGATATCATCTTTCCCTTTACCTCCAGCCCTGTTGCTGGTGAAGTATCCTCTCTCGAGATCACCTTGGAATATCATACCGAAATCATCAGATACAGTATTGATTGGAGAACCCATGTTCTTGGCATTGCCCCATTCATTATCCCCTGTCTTTTCAGCTGAGAAGATATCCATACCACCCATACCTTGCACTCCATTAGAAGAGAAATAGAGTGTGCCATTGGACCTGAGGAATGGGAACATCTCATCACCTGAGGTGTTAACATTGGCAAGATTCACTGGTGTTCCCCATGAGTTAATAGCATCATTGTACATGCTATACCAAAGGTCTTTGCCCCCTTTCCCTCCTGGGATATCAGAAGCGAAGATCATCATCTTATTATCAAGACTCAGTGTAGGATGGCCGAATGTATTCTCTTTCTGCTCTGTGGCAGCCAGCTTGACTTCTTTAGCATCGGACCAGGTATCGCCTGTCTTGGTGGTTTCATAGATCTTACATCCTGTATTTTCAGCTTTCATGCACTTGGTGAAGTACATGCGCATGAAATCAGAACTAAAGATGGGAGCACCTTCATGATTGTCCGTATTAATATTCAACGGAAGGCGCTGAGGTTCACTCCATTTTCCTTTTTTGTCATTATCAGAGAAGAAGATGTCCTCATAGCTTTCGCCTGTTCTTTTGAATTCTTCAATACCTGTGCTACCCAACCTTGAAGAGCTGAAGTATAAGGTGGAACCGTCCTTATTGGCAAGAACCGGAGAGAACTCGTAGAATTCAGTATTGAGCCTCACTTCTGGATCTACAACATACTTGGACTTATTCTCATTCAAGTCATTGGCGAGATCTAGTGAAGATATGGCTTGATTGGCTAAAGTAGCAGAGCCGCCTTTTTCCTTGAATCTATTGAGTTCTTCTCTAGCTTCGGCTAATCTACCTTGCGCCTGTAGTGATTTTCCTAGATGATAATAGGCCATCACATCATCATGTCTTGCTTTGATGGCGCGTTGGTACCAGACTTCCGCTTGGACCTGATCATTCAGCATACGATAAGATTCTGCGACCATATAGATTAAAGCGGCCTTCTCGTCAGCCGATTTTTCTTGCCCATAGGCTTTCTTGTAGAGATCTACAGCTGTGTAATACCCTTCTTTCTGGAAGAAGTGGTCTGCTTCTTCGCGGGCATTGTACGCATCATCTTGAGCCCAAGTCAATGAAGGCAGGATACAGATGGCAAAAGCGAGAAGAAGATGGATTGATTTTCCTTGCATGGATATCAGTTTTGTTAAAAGTGCTGCTAAAATAACCAATAATGGGTGTCACCCAGCTTTCTGGATGAAAAGGAACCCAATCTATTGGTCAATGTTTGTCCAAGACCTTGAAATCCTGACCTTGGTTTTGGATGATGACTGAGTACATGTTTTCATAGGTTCCTTGACCAAGAGGATGCATATCAAATCCTATTTGGAGGCCTTCTTTTTTCCATTCTGACTGGTCATCAAGGAAGTACAGTCCTTGCCTCATCAGTCCCTCGACATAGAACATGGTGATGTCATAAGCTTGGAATGCATAGCCATCAGGGCCCGGGATTGTATTATAAGTGATATAGTAGCGCTGCATGAAGTCCATGTAGTTCTGGGTATTCACATCTAAGAACTTAGAAGCAGAAACGGTGAATTTCAGTTTAGCAAGCAGGTCGGTATCCAGATTATCATAACCGATCCACTCTTCCAATCCAACCAGTGTGATGTCATACTTCTTGAATTGTCCCATGGCGAGTTTCGATACGAATTCAGTAACGGTGCTCCTGTCTGAAGTAAGAAAGATGATCACATTAGGAACAGAGGTGCTCAACGCAGCTTCTAAACTGCTCTCCAAGTACCTAGACCAATTAAGCTCTGACACTTTCAAAGAGCCAGGAAGCGGCATTCCCGCGCTGTCTTTAGGGCAAGCTTTTTGAAGGAATATATCCGCAATGGACCTTCTAGTGCTATTAATAAGGATGATCCGATCCGCAGACCTCTCTTTTTTCAGAAAATCAGCTAGGTGCTCCATCTGGGCTTCATCTGAACTGGTGATTTTGCTTATCGTATTATCAACGCTAGCAGCATCTAGTATTTTAGAGACAGGTGACACGAAGTGCATAGCATGCATGCGGGGATCATTGGAGATTTTCTTGAGTGCCCCTCGGTGCAGTGGTCCTATGACCAAGTCTACATGCTCCGAGTTCAACTTGGATATGGCTTTCTCCACATCTAATTGAGCACTTCCTACATCCATTACCAATACCCGAGCTCGCAATCCTTGCTCTTTCAGGTCTTCTAGAGCAAACTTGGCCCCGCGATAATATTCAAAGGCGATATCTGTCATCTTGACGATGTCTGATTGCACAGGAGCAAAGTGAATGCTATCAGAACCATTCAAGCTGAATGGGAGGAGAAGAGCTATTTTCAGCTGCTTCATTGGAGCAGATATTATAGGTCTCCCCTCTTTTCCTTTATCGAGGAGTGTCCCTTCAGTCCATGAAGGAGTGAATCCTGAACGGTATCTAGGGATTCTGATACTGTTGCCTGCCTTAAGGCCATCAGCCAAACCGCCATTGACGGCTTTTATAGAGTCTGCAGTTACTTCGTAAAGTTTAGATATACTGTAGAGCGTCTCACCTGGAAGAACATCATGACTGAGCAGGCTATCCAAAGTGGCTGGGCTGACCAGAGCCTCAGCAACTTCCACTTGGCTGGTAGGGATTTTGATGACCTGACCTTTGGAGATATTGGCATCCTTTATATCGGCATTGGCCTCCAGGAGTGCGTTTATATCCACTTTATATTGCTTACTCAGTGAGTAAAGCGTCTCGCCTCTCTGAACCGTATGGAACAGCACACTTCCTTTAAGCACTGGGCTTCGCTTTGCTTCTTTTTTGGTAACCCCTTCTATAGGTACAAATAGGATTTGACCCACGCTGATACCGATGCGCGCATCCGGATTGAGCCTGAATAGGTCAGGAATCCCAACAACATATTGCTTAGAGATTCCGTAAAGCGTATTCCCCTTTTCGACTATGTGTTTATAACAGGTCTCGCCTTGGTAATTCACCTTCTCTTGAGCCTGAAAGCAAAGGAAGGTCAACAGGAAGATGGCCGATATGGTACTTTTTCTCATTCCCATTCTATGGTCGCAGGCGGTTTACTGCTGATGTCGTAAACAACTCTATTAACGCCTTTAACCTTATTGATGATATCATTAGAGACTTTGGCCAAGAACTCATAAGGCAGGTGACACCAGTCAGCGGTCATTCCATCTGTGCTAGTAACTGCGCGCAAAGCCACCACCTTCTCATAGGTCCTTTCATCCCCCATCACCCCAACGGAATTCACTGGTAAGAGTATTGCACCAGCTTGCCAAACGTCCTTATATAGGTCTTGCTCTTTCATAGTAGAGATGTAGATATGATCTACCTCTTGCAAAAGGCGTACCTTTTCTTCAGTGACATCCCCTAGGATACGGATTGCCAGACCTGGACCTGGAAAAGGATGACGATCCAGAATATGGCTTGGAAGGCCAAGGTTCTTACCCACTATCCTCACCTCATCTTTGAATAGGCTTCTGAGCGGCTCCACTACTTTCAATTTCATGTAGTCAGGAAGTCCGCCTACGTTATGGTGGCTCTTGATGGTGGCTGAAGGGCCTTTTACAGAAACAGATTCTATCACATCAGGGTAGATGGTGCCTTGGGCCAGCCAAGAAACTTCAGGAAGGAATTTTGATTCATGATCGAAGACATCAATGAAGACTTTTCCGATGGCCTTGCGCTTGTCCTCAGGCTCTGATAATCCTTCTAACTCTTTATAGAACAATGACTTAGCATCTACACCTTTCACATTGAGCCCAAGCCCTTTATAGCTCTCTAATACTTCTTCGTATTCATTTTTACGAAGAAGGCCATTGTCAACGAATACGCCATGGAGTCTAGGTCCGATAGCTCTATGGAGCAACATGGCGGCCACGGAGGAATCTACTCCCCCTGAAAGGCCAAGAATAACCTCATCATTGCCCAGTTGCGCCTTCAATTCACCCACGGTACGCTCTATGAATGCATCAGGAGTCCAGTCTCCTTTCAGGCCAGATATCTTGAATAAGAAGTTGGACATCAAGGCTTTACCATCCGTAGTATGGTATACTTCAGGATGGAATTGTATCCCGAACCAAGGTCTTTCATTGCATCTGAAACCAGCTACAGCCACGTGGGCTGTGCTGAGATTGACCTCATATCCTGAAGGGAGTTCGGCAATGCTGTCTCCGTGGCTCATCCATACCTGGGAACCCACATGCACTCCTTCAGTAATGTCCTCGCCTGCACTGACCTTGCTCAGGTTAGCCCGCCCATATTCCCGAGTGGCAGATCTAACTACTTTACCACCAAAGTGGGATGCCATAAGCTGAGCGCCATAGCAGACTGCCAGAACAGGTTTACTTTCTAAGGCCTTGAAATCAACCTGCGGGGCATCCTTGTCATGAACGCTGTGAGGCGAGCCAGATAGTATGACAGCACTGAATGCATCTACCTGTATATCTGAATTATACGGATGTATCTCGCAATACACATTGAGTTCACGAACCCTGCGGGCTATGAGTTGCGTATACTGACTACCAAAATCGAGGATAAGGACCTGCTCTTGCATGATCGGCAAATATAGGATCTCTAAATCCTTATTTTAGCCTGATCAATGTTGAAATACGAGCAAAACATTAAAGGATTCTAACGATCTATTAATGAAAGACTACACGTTATGGCTTATTTTCATATATTTTTGCAATGCTAAATGCTTAGGCCATTAATATGACCCTCCGATATTACATGATCCTCATGCTGACCTTTCTATGCTTGCATAGTACGGGGCAGTTGAGCATTAGTGCCATCAGCATGAATAATACCATTCAGTTCAATGCATCGGTGACCAATGTGACCAATGGGATATATACAGGAGCTGGATTGGCCCCGAATCCTACTGCAGGGCAATTAGACAGCGATGCATGGAGAGTAAGCGGCATCAATGGAATCACCACCAATTATGGGGATACACAGACTTCAGGAGACTTTGCCCTAGGTACAGCTTTAGTTCCTGTCACTCAAGGGGGACTTTATTCATTCTCAGGCTCTCCTCTCATAAATCAGGCCTTTGGCATGCAACCAGCTGCGAGTGTCTACTCTGGATCAACAGGAGGAATCGTAGAATTAAAGTGTCAGAATAATACGTTATTGATCATCTCTGAGGTGCAGCTGAATTATTCGCTTTATGCTCGGAATGATCAGAACAGGTCCAGTACTGTCAATGCATCTATCACTCAAGATTTCTTTACTGGCTATACGAACATCACCAAGTTTGACTTGAGCCCTTTGGATTATACCTCTGTGACTAATGCAGGCCCAGCGGGATGGACTTCTGCTCCAAAATATTTATTAGTCACAGGTCTTAATATCAATCCTGGGGAGTATTTCTACATCACATGGACGATAGCTGACGCAGCAGGATCTGGATCCAGGGATGAATTTGCACTGGACAATATCAATGTCAGGGCCAACATAGGTGTCTCTGCGCCTACTTTCTATTCTCAGAACTCATCTACACAGACCAATACCAGCCTGGGCGGACAATTATGGTCAACGCACCCGAACGGTGTGGTAAAATTCGGGATGGCCCCATTTATTCCTGAAGCAGATTATGTGGTCCAGAACGGGAATACGGTCACTTTCAATGGGAGCGGTCCTAGCTTCACATTGGATGACCTGACAGTTGAATCAGGAGGAATCCTTCGAGGTGATAATGCAGGGAATAATCCCTTTCTCCTGCGGTATATGTGCATCAAAGGAAGTATACTCAATAATGGACAAATAGGGGCTCCTGGTGGAGGAAACTCCAATCTTGGATTCAATATTGAACCTGGGGATCATACTATATCTGGATCAGGGTCCTTCAATTGTTCGAGGATCAGAAAAAGCGATGACAACTTACTGGATGGAGTATGCAATCTGAACTTTCAGCAAGGAGTGACTTTTCACTATCTTGGTAATGCTCTATATAATGGTAGGGCCGCCTCAGGAGGAGGAACCAATAACTTCAATATCACTGTTTCTGCAGGAGCAACTGTTCATTCCAACTTCCATGTGGGCATTGATGGTTCTGTTCCCAGCAGCAACAATGGGATAGAGGCTGGCGGGACTATAGATGTGTATGGCACTTTGGAAGTTGAGCGTATTATGTATATGCGCACTGATAATTCAGCTCTTCCTTGTTCAACCATTGTTAGAAATGGTGGTAATCTGATCATTGGGGAATCATATAACGCAGGCAGCGGTGCTGCCAAACATGCGCTACTTATAGAAGGAGGCGGCATCCTAAATTTTCTAGGTTCTACCTCTAGTGGAATAAACACTTGGAACAGTTTCACAATGGCCAACAACGTCTACTCCTTTCTTCCTGGGTCTACCATAATCTATTCTAAAAATAATTCACAAAATGTTCTCACAGACCTAGAATACAGGAATCTGATATTGACCGGCACAGGAGGTGCAATAAATAGAACTACTTGGAGCCCCTCTGGAACTGGGCAGCTTACAATAAGAGAAAACCTGAATATCGTTGGAAATGCCAAACTCATTCCGGGAGTTTCAGATATCTTGATTAACGGAATCTGGACCAGTTATGGTGAGATAGGATTGACCGAAGGAACTGGACTGGCGATATTCGAAAATCTAACGCCTGGGGCAAGTGCCATCAACACTTCGGGTGGGGAACAATTCTTTCACATGGAGATTCGGTCAGGAACCGTTACGATGAACTCGAACATAGATGTTATAGATGACTTTGATCTCTATGGCAGATTGAACCTGAATAGCAGGAACCTCTTGATCCGTAATCCAATTAAAACCACACTTGGCGCAAGCACCCAAGCCATGGTTGTCTCCGAGGATACTGGACATCTTGGAACTATGACCGTGACGGTGAACAGTTACACGGGCCCTGTTGATTTTCCTTTCGGAACGTCATCAGGTCAGCCTATTTATTGCCAATTCAAGTTGAATTCAGGTAACGCAGGTCAAGTAACAATGGCCACGTATCCCACCGGAGCAAACAATATACCAAGGCCAAGTTCACCGCAGATGGTGAACAATCTCATATCATCTACAGGTTTACTTCCTGATAATCAGGCTGCTACCGTAGATAGGTATTGGAGCATAGTTCCTTCTGGGACGACTATGAGTGCTAACCTCTCATTGAGTTTCCTTGGCTCGGAGATGCCAACGCTTTCGCCTTTCGATGATGTGAGTGCCATCCGCGCTCAGCGATATGATGTTCCATTAAATAGATGGCAACCTTCCTTACCTAGTCAGGTGGTGCTGCAGAATTCACCTTCAGCTGGGATCCATAGGATAGATATTCCTAATGTGACACAGTTCAGCCCATGGGCAGCTGCATCTGACAGCTCTCCCCTGCCCATAGAGTTGCTCTCATTTGACGGGAAAGAAGAAGAAGAAGGAATCCGTTTAGATTGGGTGACTGCTTCCGAATTGAATAACAGCCACTTCAGTTTAAGCCGATTCTCAGAATTCAGTGCTGAGAAGGAGCTGACTACAGTATTCGGGGCGGGCAATAGCAGTTCTCTGAACAGTTATTCTTATTTGGATGATTCACCTGACAGAGGTTGGAACTATTACAGATTGACCCAAGTTGATTTTGATGGGACGAGTTCGGATGAAGGACTGCTTGCCCTGAGGTGGGAGCCTCAAAGTTCTTTTGGAATGATTTCATATCAGTGGAACTTGAGTGGTCTGGTCCTCACTTTATCTGAATATGAGAATCCACTGATGCTTCGCTTGTATGACCTACAAGGACGGCTGATTTATGCTGATCAAGTATTTGGGGCTCTTCAGTTCATCCCATTTTCTCCTGACACACAGGGGATTTATCTAATGACCTTGGAGAATGGCCTGGTCATGGTCTCTGAGAAACTCATCTTTATTGCTCCCTGATCACTTTCAATCCGATCTGTAATGGGTCTGAAAGTTCTATTAATTCATCTATCCCTTTCATTCCAATTTTCATCCACACAGGAATGAAATTCTCTTTTCTTTCTTGCAATGCACCGTCTGGCAAGAATTTTTCCTTCAACTGGGATATGCGTGCCAAGGCCTCACTATGTTTCTTCTTTTCAGAGCGGATCATCTTCTTTTCCAAGGTATCCACTGCATTTTCTAAGCGCTGCTTTTCGGCTTTGGCAAATTGAGCCAATCCAGGATCTACCAAGAGTGATTTCTCAATAAGTTTATCAAAGTGATGGATCAAGGATTCTTTCTCTTTGATCAGATCCACCTCTTCAGCTCCATGTTGCATTGCATAACGCTTATGAAGCTCATCCTCCTCTCTGAAAAGGTCTTTCAATCGAAATCCTAATGTTTCCAATTTTTCCTCACTTCGTGTATCTGACCAGAGGAAACTATCTCTGAGCAGCAGAACAGGCATTTTCATATTGGCCGTATGGAAGACTTTTTTCAATTGCAACCAATAGGATATTTCACCTGGTCCACCTATATAAGCTAAGTTAGGAAGTAAAGCTTCTTGATATATTGGGCGCAGCAAGACGTTGGGACTGAAGCGTTCAGGATGACTTTGCACTTCATTCAATATCTCTGCAATCTTCCAAGTTCGGCTAGTGTCAACTTCCTTGAATTCCTCACCTTCTTTTTCGATCCTTTTTCGGGAAGCCTCGCTGAGGTAGAACAGATTGATTCCACGCGCATGTGCTTGGACCTTCTCTCCTCTATGCTCTATTGCTGAACGTGTAGGTTCCATAGCCTTTTGGACAAATCCTTCCTCAAGTTCTTTCTTGGCTAAAGGAATGATTGTCCTTTTCAAGAGTGGACTATCTGCATCTAGGATTAGGAGGCCCTTTTCCTTGAACATCCCATTGACCAGATCATGAGTGGCTTGAGCAAGGTTCTTTCCCTCAGTATATGACTTTCTCATAAGGGCAATGATCTCCTTGGACATCTCTGATTCCCCTATGATCTCTTCCAGTTCATTCAATACCTGATTTATCCCCTTTAATGGCATTCTGCCAGCAGCACCTTCATATGCATGCTCCCATTTCACAGTCTTATTAAACAAGGTGAAATGATCTATTTCATCAAGATCATGATCTTCCGTAGCCATCCAAAAAACTGGAATGGCCCTTTCCTCTCCTTTCCATCGTTCGGTCAATGCCTTGCTCAGTGAAATAATGGAACAAATCTTATAGATAAAGTAAGCAGGGCCGGTCATCAGACATAGTTGATGACCTGTACAGACTGTGAATCCACTTCCCTCCTCCAAGGACTTCAGGTTGGCTTCCTGACGTGCAGATAAGGATTCACGTTTATGCTGATCTTTCAGAACTTGGACCAAAATGCTGCGATCGAAATCTTTAGAACGAAGTTCTTCCTTGCGTTCATCAAGGCCCTTCAAGTCCGGGGAATAGTCACAGAACGCCTTCATATCCTCTCTTCCTGAGACATAATCGAGCACCAGGCGAGGGAATTGCCCGGTTATTTCTAAGGGTAGGATTTCTTTTTTCATTGGGGATAAAGTTAGTGCTCCTGACTGCTTAGCGGTCTAAGCCATTAAATTTGCAGCGTATATGACGAAATTGAAAAAGAAAGAGATCTACGAAATGGAGATCGTAGACCTTGCATTCGGGGGTAAGGGTATTTGCCGTTGGGAGACTGAAAAGGGTCAGTTCATCATCTTCGTTTCCCACACTATTCCTGGGCAGCGGGTAATGGCGCGGATTACCAAGCTCCAAAAAAAGCATGGAGAAGCGCGGTTGCTCAATGTTTTGAAGCCATCAGACATGGAGGTAGAGACTGGACATCAGGCGGTCTCTGGAGCACCCTTTGCGAGCATGCCTATGGAGAAGCAACGCTATTATAAGCAGCGGGATAGCTTGGATCAATTCAGCAAACTCGGTCACCCTGAGGTCAAGGATCTCTTCAGTGAATACATCAGCAGTCCCTTGGTCTGGTATTATCGCAATAAGATGGAGTATTCCTTCTCTGCCATTTCATGGAGCCATAGCCAAGATAAGACCGTGGACAGGTTCGGGATGGGATTCAAGCGCAGGGGAATGTGGTGGTGCGTAGATGACTTGAAAAAGTCCTCTGGCCTCTTTGATGAAGCCTTCGAAACGGGAATTAATAAGATCAAAGAATACTGTGAGGCTACTGGTCTTCCTGGCTGGCATGCTCCCCGTTCCCATGGCTTCTTCCGTAGTATGGTGGTCAGGTATTCCTTCTTTCAAGACAAGTTCTTGATTGCTTTGCAGACGAGTTCTGCGGGTATGGAGGATTTCTCAAAGGAGGATTTCGTCCAATTCCTTATGGAGCTATACCCAGGAAGGATTGCAGGGATCATTCTGACTTTGAATGACCATGAAGGAGACCGATTCGATTATGATTCTGCAGCGAGCACTTTGATCCAAGGGGAAGATCATTTGATAGAGGAGATTAGCGGATTGAAATTCAAGATAAGCCTGAGTAGTTTTTTTCAGACCAATCCATCTTCAGCAGCCTTGCTATATAGGTCAGTGGTGGAGCAATGCAAGGACCTGAATGAGGATGGATACATCCTCGACCTGTTCTGCGGAACAGGAACCATAGCGCAGCTATTGGCCAGGGCCTTACCTGAGAGAAAGATCATCGGGGTAGATATTGAAGAGTCATCTATAGCCGATGCAAAAATGAATGCAGCCGCCAATGGAATCCAAGGTTTAGAATTCCATGCGGCCGATGTAGGAAAGTTTCTGGCAGAGCATCCTGAATATCAAGGAAAGATAAGTGCCGTCATCTTAGACCCTCCAAGAGCTGGAATCATGCCTAAGAGCTTACAGAAAGTAATAGAACTTGGCGCTGAGCATATCATCTATGTCTCATGCAATCCCTCTACTCAAGCCCGTGACACGGGAACCTTGAAAGAGGCTGGATATAAGATGATCCATTATCATCTGGTAGATCAATTCCCCCATACTTCCCACATCGAAGGAGTAGCAGTCTTTAAGCGCTAAGTCCTTGCATCATGATGGCGCAGAGAATAGCAGCAAACGTTCCTAAGGCATAGCCAAGGACAGCTAGCAACACTCCCACGGGTGCGAGTGCGGGAGAGAATGCTGATGCAACTACGGGTGCTGATGCGGCTCCGCCCACATTGGCCTGAGAACCTACGGCTACGAAGAAGAATGGAGCCCTGATCCATTTGGCGACCAAGAGAAGAAGGGTCACATGAACTAACATCCATACACATCCTATTAGGATCAGGATGCTGTTGCGTTCCCAGTCAGCCCACATCTCAGCCAGGTTCATGTGCAGCCCTATACTGGCCACCAGGATATAGATGAAGACCGAGCCCATCTTGGATGCTCCCACTCCTTCAAAGTTCCTCGCCTTGGTAAAGGAAAGTCCGAGCCCGAATGCCGTAGCAAAGACTATAAGCCAGAAGAAGTCAGAGCCCAAGCTAGTGATGAACTTGATGCTGGAGCTTGGGTCAGCTTTCAAAGCATCACTGATCCAAGTGTCCAATGGAACAGAGACCGCATTGGCCAAGAAATGACTCAGACCAACGATAGCGAATACCACTCCCAACATGACTATCAGATCAGTGAAGGAGGCCACTCTATTGCTGGATGCCTGAAAATCTGCAACCTTCTTTTTCAATGCTTCGATGGAAGAATTATCAGCCTTCAGTTTCTTGTCCATTTTATCACTGATTCCAGCTCCATAAAGCAGGATGGCCATCCATATATTAGCGACTACCACATCCACAATCACCATGGCTGAGAAAAGGTCATTGCTCACGTGGTATATCTCCTTCATGGCCGTTTGATTCGCGCTCCCTCCTATCCAGCTTCCGGCAACTGTAGTCAAGCCACGCCATATGCTTGCATCACCCATATCTGCCAATACTTCAGGTCTGAAGAGTGATACTATCCACAGCGCAATGGGCCCTCCAATGACTATTCCTACGGTCGCTGTGAAGAACATGATCAGTGCCTTAGGTCCCAGGGACATGATAGCTTTCATATCCACACTCAGAGTGAGCAGGATCAAGCTTGCCGGCAAAAGCATGCGTTTGGTGATGAAATTTATCCCTTCAGCATGCCCGTCTATGAATCCAATACTTACCAATATCCCTGGTATGAAATAGGCCAATAAGAGCACTGGAACGATGCCATAGAACTTCTTGAGGAAGGTATTCTCACTGTTGGAAGTGTAGAATAAAATGGCAAGTACGGCCATCAGTACTCCGAAGATAACGGGCTCATCTGTGATGAGGATTGAGAGACTAGGTAGATTCATATACTGCATATTTACTAAAAATCAGAACTTTGGGAGATATCCAAAGACAACTTATGCGACATTTATTATTTATTCCAGCTTTCCTATTCGTATCCTGTAGCGCACCTGAAGCTCAAGTAAAAGAACAGGAAACCCTTACTCCTACTGAAATTATTGATGAAAAACCACTGACTGAAGAACTGCCCGACAGTGGTATATTAAAGAGTGTGAATCCTGAACTTATCATCACCGATGATTGGAGTGATGATGGTGATTTAGAACTTGAAATCGAAGATAAATGAGAAGAAGTGGATTTTACAGTGCATGTTTTTTGATCCTTCTGTGGTCTTCCTGCGGAGAAACATTGGTTCAAGATTCAAGCGATGACAGCGATGAAGAAAATGCCGAGAACATGTCTCCCATCTTCCAGCGTCTGAGTGCAGAAGACAGCGGGATAGATTTCAGGAATGATATCGTGGAGACCAAGGAGTATAACTACTTCGCATTCCAGTATACATATAACGGAGCAGGAGTTGGCATAGGCGATATCGATAATGACGGCTTACCTGACATCTACTTCAGTGGGAATCAGGTCCCAGACAGAATCTATCACAACCAAGGCGGGCTCAAGTTCAAGGACATAAGCGCAACTGCCGGAATAGATTTCCAGGGTGGGTTCAACTTTGGGGTGACATTCGTTGACATAGACCAAGATGGCTGGCAGGACATATACGTCTGTCGATCAGGGCACAGCGGATTGGATAAGGAACGGGCCAATCTCCTTTTCATCAATAACCATGACCTCACCTTCACAGAGTCGGCCGCAGCATATGGCTTGGCCGACCGCGGATTCAGTATACAGTCAGCCTTCTTCGACTATGACCATGATGGGGACCTGGATATGTATTTGACCAATCACCCCGTTGATTATGGCCAGAACCTGAAAGAGCGATTGGATAAAATGAAAGCTCCTGAGGACCTTATCACTGATAAATTATATCGGAATAATGGGAACAAGACCTTTTCAGATGTGACAGACAAAGCTGGAATCAGGAATTATGGTCATGGATTGGGATTGGTGATCTGGGATATCAATGAAGATGGATGGGATGATGTATACGTGGGCAATGATTATCAGAGTGCTGACTTCGTATACATCAATAACCAAGATGGGACATTCACAGATCGCTTGAAGGAATATTTTCCACACATTCCTTATTACAGTATGGGTGTTGATGTGGCAGATATCGATAATGACGGGCTGTTGGATGTGAATATCGTAGAGATGTTGCCTGACAATTATCACCGAATGATATTGAACCTTTCAGACCTCTCAGAGCAGAACTATTACATCTTCCAAGAAGTAGGATTCCACCACCAATACACACGTAATTCCTTGTTCAGGAATAATGGGGCCAGCACGTTCAGTGATGTTGCCTACCTAGCTGGGGTAGAGGCTACCGACTGGAGTTGGAGTTCCTTGTTTGGAGATTATGACAATGATGGCCTGCAAGATCTTTTCGTCAGCAACGGATATTTGCGAGATATCCAGGACAAAGATTATATCAAACGTTCCCAACTTATACGCAGTGCGGGAGGGCGCATGAGCAAAGAGACCTTCGATACAGTGGCCGTTAGTCAGAAACTAAGGAACTACCTATTCATGAATCAAGGAGATCTCGCTTTCAAGGATAAGGCAAAGTCTTTAGGAATGGGTGATTTGCTCTTCACCAGCGGTGGAGCTCAGGCTGACTTGGACAAAGATGGTGACCTGGATATGGTGCTGAATAATTCCAATCTTCAACTTAGCCCTGATCCAGCCATTATATACGAGAACTTGAGCAATGACCCAAAGAGATCCATCAGGTTCAAATTCGAGGGGTCTGAACATAATAGAGATGGTGAAGGAGTTCGGATCCTAGCGGTGCTTGGTAATGGGAAGATTCTACGCGAGCAACGCAGGACACGGGGATTCATCTCCTGTGGGGATAAAGAAGTATTGATCGGGATAGGTGATCAGACTGTATTGAAGGAAGTACGAATTATATGGCCTGATGGGGCTATGCAGCAGCTTGGGAATCTAAAAGGAGGATCTGAAATAGTCTGTAAATACTCTGAAGCCAATGAAAAATTCAAGAAAACTGTGGTAGAGCAATGGGCCAGTGTTTCCAAGCCAAAAGGCATAGATTTCAAACATGAGGATAAAGTCCTCACCGAGTTCGATAAAGAGCCCCAGTTACCTTTCAGGCTCAGCATGCAAGGTCCTCAATGCGCTGTGGCAGATGTAGATAGAAATGGAGAAGATGACTTCTTCATCTGCGGAGCCAAAGGCCAGAGCGATGAACTATATCTTCAATTCAAAGGAGCATTTACCCGCGTTGATGGTCCATGGAAGCTCATGGCTGGCGAGGAGCACGTATGCGCTAGATTCATAGATGTAGACATGGATGGAGACATGGACCTATATGTGGGCAGTGGCGGAACCGAAGACGGTAAGAACAGCGAATCATTATTGGACAAGCTATTTATCAATGAAGGCAAGGGATTCCGTTATGATGCGAAAGCATTGCCCCGTATGTTGGAAAGCACATCTGTGGTGTGTTTTGGAGATATAGATGGTGATGGCGATCCTGATGCATTCGTAGGAAGTCGTTCAGTTCCCTTTGCCTATGGAGATGCACCGCATTCCTTTTTACTATTGAATAATGGAGGGACTTTTACGTCCACCGCGACAACATTGGCTCCAGATGTATTGAAACTGGGCATGGTCAGTGATGCGACATGGAGTGATGTGGATGTAGACGGAGATATGGATCTGGTCGTCATAGGTGAATGGTCAGGACCTATGATTTTAAAGAATGAAGCAGGAAAATTGACCTCTATACAAGAGATTCCGGATCTAAAGGGACTCTGGAGAAGCATAGAAGCAGTTGACATGGATGGAGATGGCAGACCCGATTTGATATTGGGCAATGTAGGTTCCAATATCAAGTTCTATGCGAGTAAAAAGGATCCCCTTCAGATGTACACGGGAGACATGGATGGAGATAAAGACCGTGACATCATGTTGGCTTTCAAGCAAGGAAGTTATTATCACCCTGATCGTTCATTTACCTTCCTCCGCGATCAATTCGAGGGATTCAAGAACAAGTTCCCATACTATGCTGATTTCACTGGAAAGAGCATGGAACAGATATTTGGAAATGCTTTGGTGAAGGCCAAGAAACATGAGGTACAAGAACTGAGATCCATGATTCTTATGAATACTCTTGAAGGATTCGTGAGCAAGCCTTTGCCCAATGTTGCCCAACTGAGTTCTATCAACGCGATATGCGTAAAGGACTTGGATGGAGATGGTGACCTGGACCTGATCCTTGCGGGCAATGAGCTATACATGCCTATACAGAGCGGAAGCTTGGATGCAGGAGTTGGACAAATTCTATTGAATGATGGAAAGGGAAATCTAAGCCCCTTGCAGACAGAGAAGAATGGCGCTTTACTTACAGGCTGGGTCAAGGATATACAACTGCTGCGCATAGCAGGAGTTGATTATCTGGTTGCAAGCAGGAATGATGAACGACCGATCTTCCTAAAGCTGAACACAATGCTTTCAACAATTCCATGAAGATATCTTAGCTCGAGCCTGGTTTATCCAAGAGCCTCAGTCTTAATTTTGTGGAGTTAAGCTTACTGAAAATTGGGGAAAATAGACGTATTCGACATATATGATCGTATGGAAAAGGAGAACATCATGCTCTCCTTCAAAGGGTTCCTCAATGAGGAGATGCTAGATTCCATCCTCAAGGTCATAGAAGCCAAGTTAGAGGACTTCCAAGCTGAAGCCAAGACTAAGAAAAAGGTATATAATGTCTTGGTCGAATGCCTGCAGAACCTTTACCATCATAGCCGTTCGGAAGTGCCGCAGATAGAATCTTCTATCATCATCATGGTGGTCAATCATGAAGGGGGCTATTCAGTAATCTCTGGGAATGTCATATCTACCTCTGATGTGAATATGCTCAGACAAAGGATCTGTGAAATCAACGCCATGAGCAGCGAAGAGCTCACCGGGCTATATAGACAGGTATTGAACAACGGAAAATATTCTAACAATGGTGGTGGCGGACTCGGCATCATCGATATTGCAAGAAAATCAGGTGAGCAACTGGATTATGGATTCGTGCCTATTGACGAGTTCAATTCATTCTTCAGTTTGAATGTAAAAATCTCGAATTAGACTATGGAAGACTTACGAATAGAAGGAACCCCCAAGACTCCTGCCATCCACTTGGACAGTGCATCTGGTGCATTGGAGATAAGCGGAAGATCTATACCAGAGAACTCTGTAGAGTTTTACACCAAAATCCTAGCATGGCTAGATACTTATGCTGAAAATCCTGCATCTAAGACCATCATAGATGTAAAACTGGAGTATTTCAATACCAGTTCTTCCAAGTGCCTCTTGGATGTATTCAAGAGATTGGAGAACCTGAAGAAGAAAGGATCTGATGTACATATCAGATGGTTCTATGAAGAGGATGATGAAGATATGCTCGAAGCAGGTGAGGATTATGATTCCATCATCGATCTGGACTTCGAGATGTGCTTGATGGAGCTTTGATCTAGCGTTCAGACCTCTTCTCCTTTGTTTACTTTTTCTTATGCCTTATCCCTTCTATCAAGGAGTGGATTCCTTTGAAAATATCTGTATACAAAGTGATGCAGAGTAATAAGGTCATTCCCCATATTACCATCATATTGGCTAAGAAAGTGTCGATGCGCTTAGGCCCCATTACCTTAGTGGGAGCATAGAATGGTGCTTCGAAGAAGCCTCCACCATTCTGGATAGAGTAGACCAGGTCTTTCTTCTGAATCAATTCCCCATCGAACTCCTCTATGGATTTCAAGCCATTCTTATTGGTCACGAATTTCTCCAGACTTTCATTGCTGTAATCATTCAGTAATGCCGTATAGGAACCTTGATCCTTCTTCTCCATCTCAGCGATCAGATTCTCCTTCTCACTCTCTGCCTTATTGAACACATTCCTATAATGGGTTGACAAGACATTCAAATGCTCCTCTACTTCCTTGAGTAAGTTCTCATTGCATTCAGTGACATTCAATCTATCCAGATGCGAAAAATCCAATCCCTGCAAGAATCTCTGTTCCTTCTTCAATTCACTGCATAACAGTGCCAGATCAGCAGCATATGCTTCCGATTTTGAAGAATCAGCATTGTGCCTTCTAGCTGAATTCACTTTATTCTGAAGCGCATTGATCCAAGAATCTTTTTTCCAATTGGAATACGCTCTATGTTGATCTAATTGATAGAAATCTTCTTGATATTCATTATGCTTGAACTGGGCAATCGCCAATCCTTCATAACCCCAGCGAGAGGCCATGATATTCCCTATCCATGGAACAGCGCGCTGAGAAGCAAAGGTTGGGTGTAATTTGTCAAAAGAGACGATGATTCCACTGAACAAGAGTTGCGGAATAATCATCACGGGGATGAGGATGTAAATGACTTTGGTGCTATTGAAATTGGCTGAGATATTCAATCCAAGTAGATTGGCAAAACAGCAAGTGCTGAATAAGCCCATCCAATAGAACAATGTGAGTCCCTGGATCTCCATCACATAGACTCCGACCAGAGTATAGAGTAACATCTGTATCGCAGAGAGGCTCAGCATGATGATGATCTTAGAGCTGATGTAACTGTTCCTGCTCAGATTCAAAAACGCCTCACGCGCCCTTATGCGCTTATCCTTGATGATTTCCTCACTGCTTACTGTCAGACCAATGAATAGCGCAACGATGATAGAAATGAATATAAACTGAGGGATATTTTCATTCTGCCTGAAAATATACCCTGGGGTCTCTCCGCCTGATTGCAAGTAGAACTTCAAGAAGAAGGCGAGCAACATGGCCAGGGCAGGTGCTTCCAATAAATTCACCATCATATACTGACGGTTGCTGAACTTCGTTAAAACATCTCTGATGGTGAATACCTTGAACTGTTCTATAGCACCAGGCACTTTGAAACTGTTCTCAGGCAAGGGTATCTCAGATGAGAAGTCTATGCGATCAGGTTTAAAATTTTCTTTAAAGACTTCATACCATTCCTCGGGTTTCACCTTTCTGGCACTTGTCTGGTTTCCATATTCATCTACCATCCTAGCTTCTAGGATGTTGAAGATCAATTCCGGATTCACATTTCCACAAGCGAAGCAATCTCCTTCATCACTGTTAGCATAAGAAGCTTGTTTCTTGAAGTAGATGATGCTATCGACCGGATTTCCATAGAAGGCAGGGAATCCGCCATAGTCCAAGAAGAATAATTTATCGAACATCTTGAAGATATCCGAAGAAGGCTGATGTATCACCACGAAGATGAGTTTCCCTTTCAAGGTAAGCTCCTTCAAGAGGTCCATGATATTCTCAGAATCCCTGGAGGAAAGTCCTGATGTAGGTTCATCAACGAAGAGGACTGTAGGTTCTCTGATGAGTTCCAGCGCGATATTCAATCGCTTTCGCTGTCCCCCACTGATGGTCTTCTCCAGTGGATTTCCCACTTTCAGATGGCTTTTATCCAAGAGACCCAGGTCTCTCAAGGTATCATTGACCCGCAATACCAAGGTCTGTTCTTCCATCTCTGCGAAACAGAGTCTGGCTGTGTAATAAAGGTTCTGGAATACGGTCAGTTCCTCTAGGAGCAGGTCATCTTGGGCCACATATCCTATCTGTCCTTCTGCAGTTTTTTCCTCATGGATATCATGGCCGTTCAATGTCACTTTGCCTGTGCTGGGTCTATAATTCCCATTAAGGACATTGAGCAAAGTAGATTTACCTGATCCACTTCCTCCCATGATGCCCACGAGGCGTCCTATGTCCTCATAGATGTCCAATGGGTGCAGGCCCACATTGCCGTTAGGGAAGGTATAGCTGATGTTCTGCGCAGAGAAGATTACGCGTTCATCTACCTTATCGCTCATGAAGATGCCTACTACATCACTGAAGTAGATAGGCTTGATCTTGGTTCCACGTATGGTGGCACCTTGGGAGAGCACATAACTTCTTCCAGGCATGATAGACTGACCATTCAAGGTCAAGGAATCCTTCCCGAAGTATCTAATCACATATTCATTGACGCTTCGGATGCAGTATACACAGAGCAGCCCATTCAGGCCATCCAAGCGCATGAACTTGGACTGGATTTTATCCTCGACCAATGTATTGCTGATGAGTAGGATATCCTCTCCATTAAAACTATCGCCATCATTGCTCGAAACGAAATTCCTGATGTCCTGATACTCGCTGTCAGCGATATTAAAGCTAGAGCCGACAGTATCAACGAAGTCACGTTCTTGATCTGAAGCTTCACGCTTGAAATAGATGAACTCCAGCAACCATATAAGTACGATGACCTTCTGGCGCTGGGTGAGTTCTTCATTGATCTGGGAACATATGCGCAGGATTTTCACTGAATTCACCGAAGTGCGTTTCCTCTGCTTTCCTTCCTTCACGCCATGGTGTGTGGCATAGAAGTCATCGTAGATACCAAGATATTCAGTGACCAGCGATCTGCTAAGGATGAGCATAAGGAACTGCTCGACCAGCATGCGGCTATTCTTCTCGCTCTCGGCATCCCCATCGCTGAAAGCAACGATGGCAAAGAGCTGCATCAATGCTTTGAGGATCCGTTCGCTCATAATTCAATAGCTCTTAGGTATTTTTTTACCTGGAGAAGGATATGAGGATGACTGCACAACCTGAGTCTAGTCCTCCTTTTTTAAGTTCAGCTTCAATGACACACTCCTGGGTAGATTCAGCTCTGAAATTCCAGAAAGGGGTCATGTCATAATCTTTGCTTGAGAAGAGCAGATTCCGATGCTCATCAAGCAGGCGAAATTCCAGTTTTCCATTCTCAGTGCCGGTCATCACTGCCACACGATAATTCACCCCCGCGAAGAAGGTGGTGCTGAATTCAGCGATTTCATCATCTACTAGGAATGCGCGATAAGTTTGCCCATCAGAGATATAGTCCTCAGGCATGAATCTCTCACAAAGCGTTACGGTGGTATCACACTGTGCATGCATAGCCGAGAAAGAGCATGCGCAAATGAGGATCAGGATGAATCTTTTAAATTCCATTTCAGTTTCTAGTTATCGCTTTACGCAGTTCTTTAGTGTGGGCGATGATATTCTTGAAGGTGGTCTCATCCATCTCATGGACTGAACCTCCTTTCAGAACGGTCAATTGCTTTGCATTGATCACTTCAGGCCTTTTGAATACATAATTTGCTTTGACATTATTAAAGTCATTGATCAAATTATCCATCTGGGGCTTCAATTCCCGGATAGCCACGTTCTCAGGATACATATCGAGCATGGCCTTAAGTCTCATCAGGCCTTCTTTTTGCTCAGCGATTCTTTTATGGAATGCGATATTGCCTTTTTCAGCCTCTGTGCATGTGATATAGAAGGACTCTACCCATCCTCCAAGGAGGACAAGTGCAGCTATATCATTGCGGTCATTGTTCTTCAAGTAGAGGTCTCCCGCCTTATAGATGTCAGAGACCAAGACCACCAATGAGTCAGGGATCCCTACATTATTAGAGAATCTGCGCACCAGATCCTCGCTGAATGCTCCGGTCATGCCTATGTCATCAGCTAATTTCCTAGCGGCACCCATATAACTGAGAGAGCGGTCATTCTGCTCATACATGCTCACATAGCCCAGCTCGGCACCATAAGCCCCCAGAGCCATGGCTTTCTGTGCGCTGGTAGGATATAGATCCGTGGAATTAGGGTTCAAGAGAATGTCCTCTCTGAATCCAGAGCCATTATCTTTGATGAATAAGGCAGCCTCAACGGGTGATGGAATGCTGAAAAGCGCTCCATCGACCATGATGATGTCGGAACCGCCTTCTTTCTGAGCATCGAGTTTGGTAAGTGAATCTCCACTCTCTTGCTCTTTATTAGCAGGATCCTGACATCCGATAAGGACGATGACTGATAGGAAAATGAGAAATCTCATGATGGCATGAACGTATTTTGGATGAATTTAACGTCCTTGAAGGCCATACTGGCCCAGAATCGCTTTATTTATCAACTTTTGTTTTCAACGCAAAAAGACCTACAAAGTTTCAGTGATTAAGCCTGTGATGAGCAATATAATTTCAGCTAAGAAGGATTTCACCGACCATGATACCACGCTCTTTATAGAGGTGTTGATTCCGCTATATGTGCCGGGTACTTACACCTATAGAGTTCCAAGGGAGATGGAGGCCCATGTTGAAGTGGGAAGAAGGGTTCTGATTCAGTTCGGCTCAAGGAAAGTGCAAGCAGGACTTATTCATGGGATACATCATCAAGCTCCTAAGCTCTACCAAGCTAAATACATCCTCGATGTCATAGATGATCATCCGCTGGTCCTTGGATCCCAATTCGAACTCTGGGATTGGATATCTGAATACTACATGTGCTATGCCGGTGAAGTCATGTCAGCAGCTATGCCTGGAGGTTTCCGCCTGAACAGCGAGACCATCATCACGCGTTATGATGACACCAGTGAGGATCCAGAAATGAGCACTGAAGAGCACATCGTCATGGCTCACCTGCGCGAGCGAGAGCGTTTAAACCTGGCTGAACTACAAGCCATAGTAGGCTCCGAGAAAGCAAGTTATAGGATGGTTAAATCCTTGATGGCGCGCAGGATTATCACGCTTCAGGAAGAAGTCAAGAGCAAGTATAAACCCTTGTATGAGACCTATATCGAGCTGAATCCTGAGCATGATTCTGAGGATAGTTTGAATGAATTATTCAAAGAGCTTGAAAAGAGAAGTCCTAAAAGGGTCAATGTCCTACTCAAATATCTGGAGATGAGCCGGCACGGAAGCGGAAATGAAAATCCCGTTTTAAAGAAAGAATTGCTCGAACGAAGCGATTCAAGCTCTTCGGTATTGAAAGGACTTTTGGATACGTCCATCTTGATCGCATCTGAACATGAAGTGGGAAGGGTGAAGAATGCGGCCAAGGAATTTGCCAAAGGAAGCCTCAGCCTTTCTCCCGCTCAGGAAGTAGCGTTCCAAGAGACCCGATCTGCATGGCATAAGAACACCCCGGTTCTGCTCCATGGCGTGACTTCATCAGGAAAGACCGAAGTGTATGTCAGGCTGATTCATGAACAACTAGAACAGGGAAAACAGGTGCTTTATCTTGTTCCCGAGATCGCATTGACCACGCAGCTAATCCAACGTTTACAGAAACACTTCGGGGAAGAAGTGGTGGTCTATCACAGCCAACACAGCCAGAGTGAGCGTGCCGAGATATGGGAAAATCTGGTGCAACCGGGAATCCATGACCACCGCATCATCGTAGGCGCACGATCCGCACTCTTTCTGCCTTTCAGGAATCTAGGTGCAATCATCGTAGATGAGGAACATGATAGCAGTTTCAAGCAATATGATCCCGCACCTCGCTATCACGCTAGAGACGCTTCATTCATCTTGGCCCGCATCCATGCTGCACAGTTAATTCTAGGTTCGGCCACCCCCTGCGCAGAGAGCCTTCAAGCTTCTAAGGAAGGGCGCATGGTCAAGGTTGATTTGAAAGAACGCTATGGAGATGCTGTGATGCCTGAGATCCTGATTGCTGACCTCAAGAAGGAATACAAGCGCAAGACCATGAATTCCATCTTCTCATCCGTATTGTTAGAGCAGATGCAGAAGAGCTTAGATGAGCGCAAGCAGATTATATTATTTCAAAACAGAAGAGGCTATAATCCGCTCTGGCAATGTCTTCAATGCGCTTGGAAACCTGAGTGCCATCGCTGTGATGTCAAGCTGACCTATCACCGCGCCATCCATAAATTGAAATGCCATTATTGCGGAGCTGTGCATAATCCTCCTGTGCATTGTCCGAGCTGTGGTAGCAAGGAGTTAAAAATGCTTGGTTTCGGGACGGAGAAGATAGAGGATGAGTTGGGCGAGGTATTGCCTAAAGCCCGCGTGTCGCGTATGGACTTGGATACTACCCGTGGAAAATACGCACATGCGAAGTTGCTCCAAGAGTTCGAATTGCATAAGGTGGATATACTCGTGGGAACACAGATGGTGACCAAGGGACTGGACTTTGCCAATGTAGATCTCGTAGGCATCTTAAATGCTGATCAGATCATGAATCACTCTGACTTCAGGGCTTATGAGCGGGCATATCAGATGATGACCCAAGTCTCAGGAAGAGCGGGAAGGGATGGGAAAGGAAAGCAGGGAAAGGTGGTTATACAGACCATGGAGCCGGATCATTGGGTGATCCAGAATGTCATTGCACACAGTTATGATCGCCTGATGAGCAGGGAGTTGGAAGAGCGCAAGGAATTCCAGTATCCTCCTTTCGTGAGATTGCTGCGTATCACACTAAGGCATAAGAAACAGGAGTTAATAGATCATGCGGCAGATACCCTCGCTGAGCGGTTGAGAGCTTTCCTTGGCTCCCGATTACTGGGCCCGCAGTATCCCTATATTGCCAGAGTGAAGGACCAATACAGGAAAGAGATATTGATCAAAATAGAGAAGGAGGCTTCGGCCACCAAGGTGAAATATCGGATCCAAGATACTTTGGATACATTCTCTTCTGAGAAATCCTTTAAGTCTATCCGAACCATCATAGATGTAGATCCCTTATGAGTTTAGGAAAAGGAGTTATTAAAGGAATCAGGCCGCTGAACCTCTTCATCATCGCATTCACCTTCTATGGAATGCACTGTGTGATAGAGGGAATGTCTTCCTTGGATCCTGAAGCTCATTTCATCTCAGGCAGACTGTTCTTCTCTTTGATGCTTTCCATTGTTCTATTGGCCGCAGGAGGGAATCTCATCAATGATTTGGAAGATGTAGAAGTGGATGCCTATAACCGCCCGGGAAAGAATCCCATTCCTATTTTATTGGGTGTAGAAAAAGCATGGTTCCTATACATCATCTTCACGCTCTTCGGATTACTTATTGGAATGATCTCACTGCTTTTCCTAGAGTCTTTCAATCTCTGGGGCTTGCACATTTTCATAGCTGGTTCACTCTGGTACTATTCGTACCTCATGCAGCGGCAGCCATTGATTGGGAATTTCATGGTGGCCTTGTTATGCGGATCCATTCCAGTGCTGGTCCTGCTCTATGAGAATGCACATTCGGCATTGGCTCCTTGGGTGATGTATGCCTTACTCTTCTATGCCTTGCTTGCTTTTTTATTGACCTTCATGCGAGAGATAGTGAAGGATATAGAAGATATACAAGGGGATGCTACTTACGGTTACAGAACCCTTCCTGTTGCCTATGGAATCCGAATAAGCAAAGGACTATTCATTCTTCTCGCAGTTTCAGCGATCGCACTTGAAAGCTGGATGATCTATCAATTGCAATTCGTATTGCCATCCATTCAAATGCTCATCTACTTCAGTCTGCTCTTCTTCCCATTATTGCTAATCTCCATATTCCTGACATTGATGGCTAAAGAGAAAGAGGATTTCCATGGTGCATCATCCATGCTTAAATGGACGATAGCAGCCGGAATAAGCACAAGTTTTTTATTTCAATTCACCTAAGAATATGTTGAACAAGATATTAAGTGGGAAAAAGATTATCCTCGGTTCCAAGTCACCACGGAGACAGATGTTATTGAAAGGACTGGATATTGACTTCGAGGTGTTGACTAAAGACACGGATGAGTCTTGGCCAAGTCACTTGAATGAGGAAGGCATTCCCAAGCATCTCTCCTTGATAAAATCCCTGGCCTTTGGGGAATTAAAAAAAGACATAATCCTGATTACAGCTGACACCATCGTATGGTCTGAAGGAAAACCGATGAATAAACCCGCTGATGCCAATGAGGCTGTCATGATGCTCAAACACCTTTCTGGGAAGACCCACTACGTCTATACCGGAGTGACCATACGGACATCAGCGGGAAGCAAAGTATTCTCAGATGAGACTGCAGTGGAGTTCAGAGCCTTCAGCCCTGCTGAGGTAGAATATTATGTTAGCCATTACAGTCCCTTGGATAAAGCAGGAGGCTATGGCGCTCAGGATTGGATCGGATACATTGGAATAGAACGCTTAGATGGCTGTTATTACAATGTGATGGGACTTCCTGTGAGAAAGGTCTATGAGGTATTGAAGGAGATGTGATATTGAGACCTTCTTTCTTTTCAAAAAATCCTGCAATAATTTTTAAGCTAGCAATTGAAATTGCTCTTTATTTCAAAGACTTTCCCTCCGCTTGATCTCTTGCATGATTAGACTCAGCTCACGCCCTGTCTGACCAGCTGCTGAGGTGTTTTCCTGCGCTCTTCGGATTAAGTAAGGCATTACTTCACGCACAGGGCCGTAAGGCACGTACTTGGCCACATTATATCCCGCAGCTACGAGGTTATAAGAGATATGATCACTCATGCCATAGAGTTGGGCAAAATAGATGCGCTTATCTCCAGGTGCTACGCCATGTTTTTTCATCAACTCGGTCAAGAGCATAGAGCTCTGCTCATTATGTGTCCCACACATGAGGTGTATGCGGTCTATGTGGCTCAGGCAGAATTCCAATGCTGCATTGAAATCACGGTCGGTGGCTTCTTTGTTAGGCTGAATAGGGTCAGGATAGCCGCGTTCTTCAGCACGGTCGCGTTCCTTCTCCATATAAGCGCCTCGCACCAGTTTTACAGCCAAAATCCAGCCTTCACGCTCAGCCCTTTCATGCAGCATTTTCAGATAGGCCAATCGATCATGGCGGTACATCTGCAGCGTATGATAGATGATTCCTTTCGTCTTATTATGGCGGCTCATGAGCAGCTCTACCATCTGATCAGCACCATCTTGCATCCAGGTCTCCTCAGCATCTATGAGGATGGGCGTTCCATTCTTCTCAGCGCGTTCTGCGATCTGGTCTATACGTGCCAATGCCGCTTTCCATTGAAGCATTTCTTTGGCATTCAACTCTAATCCGGCACTTGCCTTCACCCATAGTCCAAATGGTCCTACGCCTGAAGGTTTAAACACACAGAAGGGTACAGTCTCCGTGCTTGCTGAGATATCTACGGTCTTCAATATTTCTTCCAGACTGCGATCGAATCCTTCCTCATCCTCCTTCCCTTCTACAGAGAAATCCAAGATGGTGCCTATGCCATAATCGGCTAGGTCATCGGTATTATCATCGGCTTCTTGGGCGGTCTCCCCTCCTACGAATTGGGAGAAAATGGTCTTCTTCACCAGTCCTTCGATGGGGAGGTGGAGCTTGAGCGCCAAGTCGGTCGCATGCTTCCCTAGGTTCACCAACCAAGGCCTTGAGACCATTTTGAAAAGCCAATAGGCTTTGCGCAATGATGCGTTATCCTTGCTGATAAAGGCTTTCTGAGTGTCCTTGAAGGATAATTCTTCCTGTTGTTCCATGGCTTGAATAGAGGGACAAATTAAGCGAAAGGAACGCTTCTAAAACCATTGTCCAAGACGAAATCAAGCACTTATCTTTGGCCCCCATGAAGAATCTGGTCGAAGAATTACGTTGGAGAGGGCTCATCCATGACATGATGCCCGGAACCGAGGAGCAATTGATGAAGGAGATGACGGCAGGCTATGTGGGCTTTGACCCTACAGCTGATAGCCTGCACATAGGGAATCTGGTCCCGGTGATGTTGCTCGTTCACTTGCAGCTCTGCGGACATAAACCCATCGCATTAGTGGGCGGTGCCACGGGTATGGTGGGCGACCCTTCAGGCAAGTCAGCCGAGCGGCAATTGCTCTCCATTGAAGACATTCAACATAACCTGGATTGCCAGCGTAAGCAATTAGAGAAGTTCCTAGACTTCAATGACAAGCCCAACTCAGCCGAGGTGGTGAATAATTATGATTGGTTCAAGGGCATAAGTTTCTTGGATTTCATCCGTGATGCGGGGAAGCATATCTCTGTGAATTACATGATGGCCAAAGACTCTGTGAAGTCACGTTTAGAGACCGGAATGTCCTTTACCGAGTTCAGTTATCAGCTTATTCAGGGCTATGATTTCTTTTGGCTTTTTGACACTAAGAACGTGAAGTTGCAGATGGGCGGCAGCGACCAATGGGGCAATATCACCACAGGCACAGAATTCATACGCAGGAAAGCAGGCGGAGAAGCATTTGCACTCACCGCACCCCTGATCCGTAAGGCTGACGGAAGCAAATTCGGGAAATCTGAAGGTGGAAATGTATGGCTTGATGCGGACAAAACCAGTCCGTATCAGTTTTATCAATATTGGTTCAATAGCTCTGATGAGGATGCGAAGAATTACATACGTGTCTTCACACTGCTTGACAGAGCGACTATAGAAGCACTAGAGAAAGAGCATGATGAGGCGCCTCATTTGCGTCTTTTGCAAAAGAAAATCGCGGAAGAAGTGACCTGCTTAGTTCATGGACGAGAGGAATATGATAAGGCAGTAGCCGCTTCAGGAATCTTGTTTGGGAAGAGTACAGCTGATGACTTGAGGAAAGTAGATGAACGCACCTTCCTCTCCATCTTTGATGGCGTCCCACAGGCGAGCATAAGCAAGGCTGATCTACAAGGCGGTCTCAGCATAATAGATGCTTTGGCGGGCAAGACGAATTTCCTCAAATCCAATGGAGAAGCGCGCAGGGCATTGACTGAGAACAGCATCTCCGTGAATAAAGAATCAGCGGATCTGGAACGCACACTCAGCGAGAAGGACCTTATAAATGGACGTTATATTCTCCTTCAGAAAGGGAAGAAGAACTATTATATCTTGAGGGTAGAGTGATTCTTTGGCGGCCCGGGCGGGCTATCCATTACGGTCTCTTCAGGCAGGAGGCTGTCCATGGGCGGCACAGTCGGACGCTTCGCTAAATCCGCGAGAACGGGGTCCTTCTGGAGAGTTTATTGACGAGTACATACTTCGAAATGGTGTGATTGAATTTGTCAAGGCAACCAGCGATGATTTTGATAACCTTACCTTTGAGAGAATCGGGAGCGATGGGCAAGTGGAATTCGATTGCTTTGTTGTCGATAAGATTAGTCCTTATTTCCAATCCATTTTACATGAATTATCAAGTAATCTTACTAAACATTTGAAAAATTATAATGGAGACCTGTATTACAGTGGAACCACAGATAACGGCAAGATTGCTAAGGAACTATTCTTATTTCTTGCTGATAATTCAAATTCTGCTCACACCGAATGGGGATTTAATTATTCCATCAGGAACGGACGGGATATATATGCATTAGGGCAATTATCCTATAATGAGAGGTCTGTAGCTTCACCGAGTCATAAGATGCTAGGAGCTAATCTCGATGAAGTGCAGCTGCATGCACATAGCCATTATGATACTGATCGTGAACACCAGAATGAGAGTATGGGAATTGATAATAATGGCAATGTTTCGACTCCTTACTCAGACTTTCAAATGGCAAAAAACTGGGCGGAGGAAAACGGTGGTGAAATGCCATTTATAAATCTCATTTATTTTCCAGAACTTCAGGAGTTTTTAGAATTAAATGAACGCGGTCCGGAGGAGTACAGGGAAATTGATTTTATTCAATTCTAAATACTGATGAAATGAAGAAAAGAGGGTCATACTGTTTTTCTATTAAGGCTATATATTCAGAATGCCTTTGTATCCTTACATGCGCAGTATTAATACTCGGGGTCAGTTGTCAAATTCCGGAGTCTCCTAAGAATTTTAATCCAGGAACTGGGTACCCTTGTTGGGGAGGAGAACCTTGCTTAATAAAGCAAGCAGAACTGAGTGACGCACTTTCCTTGCTCGTAGATGAGTATATAAATGAATACAGAAGTGTCCAAGAATGTAGATTACTTTCAATAAGCTTTTATTGTGCAGTCGATACGCTGGTCCGATTACAGATATTCGAGGATATCATATACGCTGAAAACAATGAGCGTTACAAGCTGATGGGATTGGGATTGCATGGAAACATTGCTATAGCAATTTACGACAGGCCCTTCAGGCCGTATGGTCTAAGGCACTACAACACGGAATCGCTGGTGGATACTTGTAATCATGAGTTCCGTCAGCCTACGCATAACAGAGGAGGTATTATCCCATCTATATGGGATTACAACATTAAGTTCGACCGCTTCATCCTTGGAATAAAAACAGATACTGTCAAGTTTTTGTAATAAATCCCGATGCACTGGAACTATGGCCCGCTTCGAAGCATTTGCAATGCTTCGATCACAGACTTTAGGGTTTGTAACCCGTTTGAATTCTAAATGGGTAGTATGAAGAGGCACGTCATTGATGATGGCAATCTCTAAATTAATTATCATCGCACTTGCCATTGAAAAAATGAGTCAAAAAAAGAGCGCGATTCCTCGCGCTCTTCAATTTTTAATCCACTGCCCTTAGCGATAGCCGAAGGATTGAATTCCGTCTCTCTTAAGCATCAATCTTCGCATACTTCGCATTGCGCTCAATGAAATCCCTTCTTGGCGGAACCTCATCTCCCATCAACATAGAGAAGATACGGTCTGCTTCTACAGCGCTGTCTATGGACACTCTGCGCAGGGTACGGTTGCTAGGATTCATGGTGGTGTCCCAAAGCTGCTCCGCATTCATCTCTCCAAGACCCTTATAACGCTGGGTCCCAATGCTCGCATCGCTGTTTCCTTTCATCTCAGCTATGATATCCTCCTTGTCCTTCTCGCTCCATGCATAGCGCTCTTGCTTCCCTTTCTTCAAGAGATAAAGCGGTGGCGTAGCTATATAAAGGTGACCGTTCTCAATCAACTCCTTCATGTGTCTGAAGAAGAAGGTCATGATCAAGGTCTGGATGTGGCTTCCGTCAACGTCCGCGTCACACATGATGATGACCTTATGGTAACGTAGCTTAGAGATATCCAGCGCTTTGCTGTCTTCCTCTGTTCCTATGCGTACTCCGAGGGCGGTATAGATATTCTTAATCTCCTCATTATCGAAGATCTTATGTTGCATGGCTTTCTCCACGTTCAGGATCTTACCACGCAGCGGTAGGATAGCTTGGAAAAAACGGTCACGTCCTTGCTTGGCCGTACCTCCTGCCGAGTCTCCCTCTACTAAGTATACTTCGCAGTTATGTGGATCCCTATCAGAGCAGTCGCTCAATTTCCCTGGGAGTCCGCCTCCGGTGAGTACGTTCTTACGCTGTACCATCTCACGTGCCTTGCGGGCCGCGTGACGCGCTGTAGCGGCCAATATGACCTTCTGCACAATGGCCCTGGCATCCATAGGATTCTCCTCCAAGTAATTCGTGAGCATCTCGCTCACTGCCTGACTCACAGGTGCGGTCACCTCACGGTTTCCGAGCTTGGTCTTGGTCTGTCCTTCGAACTGAGGCTCTTGGACTTTAACTGAGATTACTGCGGTCAATCCCTCGCGGAAGTCATCACCATTGATCTCGAATTTCAGCTTAGAAAGCATACCGCTCTCTTCAGCGTATTTCTTCAAGGTATTGGTCAATCCTCTACGGAATCCAGCCAAGTGCGTTCCTCCTTCGTGGGTATTGATATTGTTCACATAAGCAAAGAGGTTCTCTGAGAAGGACGTATTATAGATCATCGCCACTTCTACAGGAACTTCTCCGTTCACAGTCTCCATGTGGATCACATTAGAGATCAGTTTCTCACGGTTTCCGTCCAAGTACTCTACGAACTCGGCTAGACCGCGTTCTGATTTGAAGGTCTCTTGAGGATGTTCACCTTTCTCATCTTTAGACCTGTAATCGATGATGGTGAGGGTGATTCCTTTGTTCAAGAAAGAGAGCTCGCGCATACGTTTGCTGAGCGTCTCATAGTTGAACTCCATTTCATTGAAAATCGTCCCATCAGGGAAGAATTCTATGATGGTACCGCGATTCTCCTGCGTTCCTACTTCTTTCACAGGATACTCAGACACACCGCGCTGATATTCCTGCTGATAGATCTTACCATCACGGAAAACAGTCGCCTTGAGTTGTCTTGAAAGGGCGTTCACCACAGATACACCTACACCGTGAAGACCACCAGAGACTTTATAGGAATCCTTATCGAATTTTCCTCCAGCACCTATCTTGGTCATAACGACCTGAAGGGCAGAGACGCCCTCTTTAGTGTGCATATCCACAGGGATACCACGTCCGTTATCCGTAACGCGCACACCGTCTCCTTCTAATATCTCGACATCTATACGGTCACAATGCCCCGCCATAGCTTCATCAATGGAGTTATCTACCACCTCATAAACCAGGTGATGTAATCCTCTCAGCCCCACATCCCCTATGTACATGGATGGGCGTAAACGCACGTGTTCCATGCCCTCTAGGGCCTGGATACTGTCCGCAGAATAATTTTTAGTAGCACTCATAATTTTCTTCTGTCTTCCTCAGGTATTTTTCTAAGCTCCCAAAGATAAGGCTTAAATACGGGCCTAGAGGCTGTTTTAAGGCTGGACTTGGACTTTTTTCAACATTTCTCTATTCTTTGGGTAGAAAAGGGCTAGAAATGGCGCAAATCGAATTTGATAGGCCCTGTTTTTGAACGAAAATTCAGTTCAATTCTTGTGCTCGGAACGTAGGAGAACCTTGGTTCCCAAGTCCATCATAAAAACCCGTGAAGTTCAATTTAAACAAATGACCCTCTGAAGTGCGTATCAGATAGAGGTTGTCCAAGACTGTATAGGTCCCATTATCCAGGTCAAATATCTTCCAATCATACCCTATCACATCAGCTGCGAAGACCAATGGATATGCTGCTGAACTTTCCGTGTCCATCGCTTCAAAACTCACGTCATTTACTCGAGTGGAGCTGGTCTGATATGGGTTCAATAAAGCTCCAGAGACCAGGTATTGTAATTCTTCAGCTACGAAATAATAGGTGTAATGTGTGAATACCAGATCCCATGCTTCCTTAGGAGGTTCTAAGAATTGCAGGCCCGTAGTGAACGAGAACATGACTTGATTCACAGCCGGGTCGCGCGGAACCTCCATTTCAGTATAAGTGCTTTGACCTAGGTTTCCGTAACGAATGGTATAAGAACTTGCATTGATGGCACTGACACAGAAGCGCAGAAAACCTTGGGAATTCCCTACAGCATCATATCCCCTATCTACGATGAATACCCTTCCCAGTTCTATGTCGCCTATGGCAGTGCCATCCTCAGATCCATCACTGGTGTCATAAAGAGGTCCATTGCCCTGAAACGCAGTCAATGTGCTAATGTCCAATGAATTCGTGCGATATACTGACATGAACTTGCTGGTATTCAATCGCAGTCTATCAGGCCCTTCAGAACTGAAAGCCAAATCCCAATCCTTCTTCTCATGAAAGGCTACTATGCTATCGGTCTCCAAGTCATAATAAAGTCTGTAGCGATAATCCGAACCCATAACTACCTGCTCGCTGAACTCCTCCATGGAGACCTGAGGAGCTTGATAATCCAGCGGGATCTCTGATTTCTCGCAGGAGAAGGATAGCATGGCTATACCTATATATATACTCCACTTAATTGCTTCTCTCATCCTTCTTCTTGCTGATGTTGAATGTGGCGGTGATGAAATAATTCCTTCCCGTAGCGAGTAATGTAGAACTGGAGTTCCCTTGATGTGTTCCAATGCCTGCTGCATTCAAAGTCTGCACATCCAAGAGGTTCCTTACTCCTAGTCTGAGGTCCAATCTATTCGAGGCAAATCTCCTCCCAAGACTGAGGTCCAACATAGAATAAGCCTGCTGCTCTGAACTCTGAGTCTCCTCATCTGTAATGGTCAATATCTTGCGCTTGCCCGTGCTGCTCAGATATACTTCTGCATTCAGTTTAGACTTGGGTTCTGTGAAGGAGATAGAGGCATTCATTTGCCCGAAATAATCCATGGGAATGATCACTTTTCCTTGATCACTTTGAGTGAATCCTGTATATCCATATCCAAGGTGATATCCGAAGATACTGCGCTGCAATTTTCCATCTACGCGGAATCCCTGAGTACGCACTTCATCTACGTTCAAATAAGTGAAAGGCGCAGGCCCGGTCTGATCTCCGCCCACTTGGACCAATTCAATTCTGTCTTTCAAATCATTCAAGAACAAGGCAAATTCCAAGTCGATCTTCTGCTGAGAGCGCGAGACGGAATAATTCATGCTGGCTGCATAATTATTGCTTTGTTCCGGACTGAGTTCTTCATTGCCAAATACATTGTGATTGCTATCAAAAAAAGCGAGGAAAAGCTCTTTGAAATCTGGCGCTCTGAATCCCCTTCCATAAGAAAGTCTATAGCTGAATAGATCCCTGCGATAACGTATGGCGATACTCGGAGCGGGTTGGAGTTTGAAGAGGCTGTTCCATCCCCAACGGAAGCTGGGTTTCACGGTAAGGCCCGCTGTGGGACTCCATTCTGTACTGGCAAAGAATGCAGCAGCTTTCATCTCAGGTTTTCCCGCGATACGATCTCCTGAACTCATCTCGTAAGAACCATCCAATCCGATCTGATAGGCCCAATCTTCTCCCAGTTCAAAGGACTCCGTATAGCGAGCAGTTACCGCACGATAGCGGGTAGAATCTACACCATCACCGTCATTAGGAATGCGGTTCAAATCCCTAAGGTCCGTCACGAATTCATCACGGATGCGCAAGAAATCATTATAAGCTATATAGCCATTGAAGCGGGAACCATCCTCGCGCAGATGTTTGAAATCAAGGCTGTTATCCATACGTCTTGTCCTGAATTCCTGATCCAATGCAATGGGTCCGCTCAAAGTGTAGATGGGAGTTCCGCGGTCCTTCAGTTGATCCGTCATGAGATCCAAGCGATGTGTAATCTGAAAACCCCCTTGATTCCATGATTGGCTGAGCCCACCTTGATAGACTTCTTTAGGATTCCATTGACGAGACCTGCGTGCATCTGCAATCGGTTGAGGATCCTTGAACGTAGGATCACCGCTGGTCCAACCGTCAAAGAATCTGCGTCCAGCTCTGAGGGAATAACTGTAATGTCCTTTGCTTCCGCCAATACGCAGCTGGCTATCATACTGCCCTTCGCTGCTGTAATAACCGCGCAGGCTGCCTTGTATAGATTGGGCTGGAGCTTTCTTGGTGATGATATTGATTACGCCTGCGATAGCATCGCTTCCGTAGCTGGCGGCCATGGGGCCTTTCACTATTTCTATGCGTTCAATATCCGTGACATCAAGTTGGGAGAGGTCCAGTTTTCCATCAACTCTACCTACAACTGGCACTTCATTGATTAAGACCTTCACATCGCGGTCACTCAAACCTTGGATAGAGATTCCTGTTCCAATGAGACCATCCTGTTGGATCCTTATATCGGCCTTATGCTGGAGGATATCAGCGATGTCTGCTGCGCCTATTTTGGATATCTCCTCTGCACTGATCACATCTACCCTGCTCACAGCATGCTGCGGACTGGTAGGAGCGTATTCGCCTGTAACTACGAGCATAGAGAGCGTGGCTGCGCTAGGGAACATCCTTACACTGATCTCAGCACCGCGATTAAGTCTAAGACTCAGCTCCTCCATCCCTAAATAAATCAGCTTCAGTGCGATGGGATAGTTGAACGATTCATCTGCTTTGAAAAAGACTTTGCCTTCCTGATCACTGACTTTGATCAACTTAGCTGAGGCATCATCCATCTTCACATGCACGCCCGTGAGCGGCTGCGAGGCATCATCCAAGATCTGGAAACTGCATTGCGCAACAAGGTCCTGCCCGATGAGGAACAGGACCAAGTAAAGAACGCTATGATAAATGCTTTTGATCAACGAATGATGATACGCTCTTGGGCGATAAATTGTCCTTTAATCAATTGAAGCAAGTAGATCCCCTCACTCAATTCCTGAAGATGCATAGACTGATTTCCAGAGTTCAAGGTCCTACCCTGTTGAATCATCCTTCCTGACATATCTATGAGATTCCAAGTGGCACCTTCCATATCTGCTGGCAGTATCCATTGGAAGTTTCCATCATTTGGATTCGGGAATACTTGGATAGCCATCCTTTCGTATTCATCCAATGAAGTGATGGAGACTAATTCCTTGGTAAATTCGATATTACCAGTGCTGGATCCACCGAAACCAGTGAAGGCGATTTGCCAAACATTTCCGGCTTGATCCTTCACGAAGTAGCTTAATGAATCAGGTAATTCCCAGGAGAAAGTCTCCATGTTGAAATACTTCCAATCATACCCGATTATGTTCTTATCGGCTGACATTGTATAATCAGTCCATATGGCTTCATTGGCAGGAAGTCCAGCAGCCTCTGTAGCTTCGATATCCTTATTCTGCAATGCTCCGGCAACTATATAATATGCTCCAGGAATGATTTCTGAAGAGTAGCGTGTGAAACTGATATCCCATGAATCAGCATCAGGCTCAAGATCAAGGACTGTAGCTGTTTCTATATCCAGATACCAGAAATTCTTGGTCCCGTAATCTCCTCCATCTACGGTCAAAGTTTGTTCAGCACTGCCATCGAGCATAGCGTATTTAACAGTGAATACACCGAGGTTCAAGCTTTGGATCAACATCTTGCGAGAGCTCCCATCCAAGAAATCCATAATGAATATGCGGTTACCATTCACTATGTGGGTGATGGGATTGTATTGGCCCCAACCATAATCGAAAGGGGTTCCGCTCAAAGTCTGGCTGCGATTGAATGCACCTTCTGACCAATTCAGCTCAGAGTTATGTAGAGGCTCGCTGAGCATACCCGCAGTGTCCAAGGTCTCCCAATCAGCGATAGGTCCGAGGTACTCATAAATCTGGATACCGAGATTATCATTCACGAAGATGGCCGCATCAAAGGGATTCGTGGTGAATGCAAAATCCCAAGCAGCAAGGGAAGCCGTTCCTACTTCACCATCACTGAGGCTGTAGAATACTTGCTCTGAATAACCAGCAGTCATACTGACCATGTCATTTACCTGCTGAGCTGATGCGCTCATGAGGACTGAAGAAAGAATGAATGCAGCGAAGATGTTTTTCATAACTATGTTTTCGTATTAGACTGCAAAGGTGACCCAGTAGACGCCTGATCTTATGCCCTTATCCGAAATCAAAATACCCCGATGTAGAAAATTAGCACAAATACCTTGAAAGAGGTATCAAAAGAGTGTATTACCTTTGCTGAAAGGCTATTTGCTATGCAAGGAACAGATGTTAGATTGATCTATCCCATAATCGAAGAAAGTGAAAATACCCCTGAATGGAGTCTTTCACGGCAGGTGATCGATGAGCGATTGAGTTTGTATCATACACAGGGCAAGAAGGACATAGTCAGAAGCATGAGGATTCATCTCCCGAAGGAGGTGCTCTTCTTCCAATTCCATATAGGCGAAGGATGCGAACTGAAATTCGGGCCGCACTATAGCCAGCATATGAAAGGAGCAGAGAGTATGTTGCTTTATAATCCGGAGAAGGAATTGGACTTCATCTGTGAGCTTGCAGCAGAATCTAACAGTGCATTCATCTTGACCACGGTAGCGACCCTGCATGCCCTCATTGTCCAGGGAGCTGATGATATTCCCTTCTTGAATGCGCAGAGCCGCCAGAATAAATATTACACCAAACAGAGCATTGCACCTATAATGCGCTTCAGCTTAGAGCAATTATTCTCTAGCGAGAACAGCAATGTGGCCAGCCGACTCTATCTTTCTGGGAAAGCTTACGAGTTACTCGGACATTATTTCAATAAAGATGAGAAGAGCGGATACTTAGAAGCGTGCCCTTTCTTACGCGACCAGCGCAATGTAGAAGCGGTGCGCAGCTGCAGAAGGATATTGATGGAGCGGTTGACAGATCCGCCTACGATCAAGGAATTGAGTCAAGAAGTCGGTTTGAATGAATATCAATTAAAGGTTGGATTCAAGAATATCTATGGAAAAACAATCAACGGTTATTTCCAAGATCATCGCATTACCTACGCTCTAAAACTCATGACCGAGGACGGGCTCATGGTTCAAGAGGCGGCCAGTGGGATAGGCTATAGCAATGTGAGCCATTTCATAGCGGCTTTCAAGAAGAAATTCGGACTGACACCAAAGCAGTATTTGATGGGCTGATTTCGGATGCACATGGTTTTGGGATTATGGGGTTCAATATTTAACTCCATTCCATATAGTGGCAGCCAAAGCCTTTTCTAACTATCACCTTTTCTAAACCCATACATATTCTGACCAATGAAGTCAGTAGGGAAAACATCATCTCCCTTAAAACCAATCTCAATGGTACCGCTATCTTCAGGAATATAATCGGTCTTGAAAATGTAATCCCAAAGACTCAAGCTGATTCCATAATTGATTCCGCGTTTGCCTTCTGGAAGGACATAGGCATGATGATATAAGTGCATAACCGGATTGTTGAAGATATACTTCAATGGGCCCCATGTAATTTTAATGTTGGCATGATTCAAATGACCTATCCCTATGGCAATGAAGTGAACTATATACGCTTGTTCTGGTTCAAAACCCCCTAAGATCATCACCCCGAAAGTCTTCAAAGGCTTATAGAATATATTCTCCATCCAATGGTATCTCAGGTGGGCTGCAAATCCCATTTCTTTCACGCTGTGATGCACTTTATGGAACTTCCATAGGAAGCCATATTTATGCAAGAGTACGTGCGTGAACCACTGAACGAAGTCAAGCAATATAAAGAATACGAGCAATTGCAAGAACGGAGTCCAAAGTGAGATGTCAAAAAGAGCAAATGACTTAGCACTGAGACCAAACTCAGCAAACAGCAGTCCCAGCATGTTATATATCCCGCTGATTACAATGGAGAACACAAAGAAGTTGAAGAACATATAAAAGCCATCCAACCAGAAATCTTTTCTGATGATGGATTGCTCCTTACGCCAAGGAAAAGCTATTTCTAAAGCCCAAACGAGCAAGGATATTGCGACCAGCCCCCAGAAGTAATTGGTATACCAGGGAACTTCAAGGAGAATGGATCTCCACGTCCAAGAAGCGGTGTCTTGAAAGGCAGTGATAAAGGCAATTAAATATTCTCCCATGTTATTTTTCGGTTGCTTTCAAGCTATCACTTTCAAAAGGTAGTTCTTCAAAATAGCTCCACTCTGTCCAAGAGCCATCGTAGTTCTTCACATTGGTGTAGCCCAAGAGTTGAGTAAGAACGAATGCAGTGTGGGCCGCTCGCACCCCACTGTGGCAATAGACTATAATAGCAGCGTCTTTGGAAATATTGAGCTGGCTGTATATGCTGTCCAATTCAGTTAAGGTCTTTAGTCGTTGCGTACCATGGTAATCAATGGCTTCAGTCCAATCTATGTGAACGCTTCCTGGAATTCTGCCCGCTTTCGAGGCTCCCTTTTTCATGATTTTTCCTGAGAACTCATCGCTGGTCCTAGTATCCAAGATGAGTGAATGTGCAGTAATGGCCTCTTGCACATCTTCTTTAGAAAGATAATACTTCATGCTTGGAGTATCAGTGAGCGTGAATTCTGCTTGAACAGGAATTGGGACCACATCAGTTACGATGCCTCCGGCCTTCTTCCAAGCCTCCATACCACCTTGCATAAGCGCCACTCTATTGCAGTCATAGGCCTGAAGGATCCACCAGAGTCTAGATGCATTGAGGAGTCCATTATCATCATAGATTAGCAATGTATCAACGGAACTTATTCCAAGCTTGCTGAACAGAGATTCTATTTGATTCACGCTGCCCATCATGCCCTCATAGGCGTATGTAGTATCTTCAATATCACCACGCCAAATATTCAATGCTCCCGGAATATGTCCCTTTAAATAGTCCTCCTCTTGCCTGAAGTCTATTACTTTAATATTTGGTCTTTGAAGAATGAGTAACACGTCCTCTGCCTCCAAAAGATAAGATAATTCAGAGCTTTTATCTTCTGTGACTTTCTCTTGCCCGCAAGACAGAAGAAACAGTGTGAGAAATATTATACTAATCTTCAAGTTCATACCAATCGATATCCGTGAGTTTCATTCTTCTAACATTAGACTTCTTTGATGGGTAATTTGTGACTAAATAATTCACAATTATCTCTTGACTATCACCCAAGTCCCATAATCCCTGGGTTTCCTGCATCCATTTGATGGTCTCGTTCCATCGTTCAGTGTTCATTCTATTCTGCGTGACCAATTTGGCCGAGTGACAATTGGTGCAATTATTCACCACAAGGAACATGCCCTCAGCCTCTATAAGCCCTGTACGCAAGTGTATCCCATTGACAATGAGATCAGGATCTAGCACTTCCGTAGGCATCTCAGAAATCAAGTCAGGTTCTGAGCTGAAGCGGAATTGAGTTGGATCTATCGTATAGAATACCATAGCCAATATGGTTATTCCAATCAAGGTATAACTCAGATTCAGAAAAATATGCACCTGCTTTATGAGTGCCTTTGTATCCTCATCCTTTGCCATTTTAATGAACCTTCACTGCTATTCTATGGCAGGCATTATTCAAGTATCCCTTCGGGTTCCAACCAGGAACCACCATGGGTTGAGAGACGCCATTAGAATCAGTTGCTCTTGCCCATACCTCATAATACCCTGAATCAGGGAATTTGATCGTAGCATTGAAATGTTGCCAAGCTAAACGATTGACTGGCCTTTCAAGAGTACAGGCTTTCCAGGTGGCACCAAAATCAATGGAATATTCCACTTTTATTACTTCCAGGTCACCTGCCCAGGCATGACCCCTTATGGTTAAGGACTTTCCTTTAGGCAGCATCAATCCTGTTTTAGGAAAGGTGATGAGTGATTTCACCGGCATGGATTCTATGATGCACATATCCTCCTCTTTCACTTTCTGACCAGGAGCCACAGGATTGCATGGCACCTTGTAAGAGCTTCCCGTCATCTTCTCACCGTCATGGATCTTATTCCGGATACTGATCCTGTTTACCCATTTGCCTGAGACAGAAGCAGGCCAACCACCAACTACCAAACGCAATGGGTATCCGTGGGCCACAGGAATATTCTCTCCATTCAGCTGAAAAGCCAGCAAGGTTTCGTCCTGCAAAGCTTTGTACATAGGACAACCTCTAGAAATAGGTTCTTTATTAGGGTCACCACTTAAATGCTCATCTATGGCATGATACCCTATGTAAACTGCATCGCTCTTTATTCCAGCATCTTCCAAGACGTCTTTCAGTCTCACACCCGTCCATGCTCCACAATGGACAGCGCCCACATCCCACTGATTCCCTTTCGCAGGAGGATCGAATTCTTTTCGGCCATTTCCGCCACATTCCAAGGTCAGTTGATATGTATAATGCTTGAATTTGGATTTCAGTTCTGCAAGTGTATAGGTCTTCGTCTTCAGCACTGATTCACCATCGATGGTCAGTGTCCATTTACTTGCATCTATTCCTTCAGGGATTTTGCCATTATTCCTTAGAAACATGGTAGAAGTAGGCGTTACCTTATCATCTAAGATGTGAGCTTGAGCTTCAATATTCCATGGTTGATCATTCAGGATAATCATATCCTTGTTCTTGTCAAATTTCTTCAGCGGGTCAGGATCTTGGGATGCCAATGGAGCTGAAAGCATGATCAACATGGTCGCAAGAATCATCTTTAGACCTAAAAAGGAAGAGTTTTTTTTCAAGGAATCTAAGTATTGATGCCTTCTTCTGTTTAAAATCAGGCTGTGTTAATTGAATGACAAGATAAGACTTAGAACCATTCCGCATGAGTAACCCATGTTACCGCCAGAGGAATGCCTAAAGCCTACTTTAGCCTTCTTGAATACAGATAGAAAAATGAAGAAAGATTTCGAGACTAGATTCACCGGATGGACATTCATCATCGCAGCTATCCTGCTGTGGTTTGGCTATGTTCTATCACCCCATCATGTGGGTGAATATATCGTGTTTGAAGACTTTGAAAAAATAGGACAGAACGTCTGGTATTGGATATGGATGTACCGTATCCACATCTTCGGCTGGGTAGGAATGGGTGTAGCCATGTTTGCACTCGTCTCCATTTCAGCTCGTAAACCGTATCGCGTCCTTATATTACCCGGTGCCGGAATGGTAATTATAGGCTCTTTCACTTTAGCTATAGCGGCAGCCTATTTTTATAATCACGGAGCATGGGGAGTTGGCCAGACGGCTGGGAAATCACCTGAAGAAATAGATGCTTTCATGGAAAATCTGCTCTTCACCAATCAGTATGTGACCTGTTTCATTCGTTTCGGACGGATATTCTCAGGAGTTGGGTTGATGTTCTTAGGGGCAGGATTCATAATGTGGAACATGCTAGCTAAATGGATAGGCTGGTTCACGGTGGTCCTAGGCCTTGTCGCGATGAGTGTCATCCTCTTTATCCCAGATAACTTCGAGTTATACAAGCCTCTTTTCCATGTCAAGGTGATCTGGTTATTGACCATTGGTTTCACGCTTTTGAGAAGTGGACTCAATGTAAAGGAGCCCAACTTAGCTGTTGAGTGAGCTTCATACTGACCTCATTAAAAAGCTGATTAGACATTTCTAGATTGGTATAATAAGTAAACCTCTGTATCTCTTCCTACCTTCAAATTTCAAAAAGGAAGACATGAAACGCAGTGATAAATTAGCCCTAGAAGGAATTTCCTGGCACATGGACACACCTTCTGTGCATACATAAGGACGTATATCGTTCTATTCAGTTCGGGATTTGCGGTGCTGAATCTGGAGATATATTTATTGGGTTATTCCATCATCATTCTACCAGCTTTCCTAGTGGTCCTCACTTATTTGTGATTCAGGAAGACCAAGAAAAGATTGGCGGAGTCGGGCAAGGAATAATAGGTTCAAGTTCTAGGGTCAAGAATAAATACGTCAGTCCCAGAGCATACGTATGCTGAATTCCTTGAATCCTCTCGTATTTGATCTGTCGAAGATTTCATCGGAACTCCTATTTTCACAGCAGCTAAACCTTGATTCCCATGGCACACATCGTCCTATTTGATGGTCCTTCACGTGAAGACCTACTCCCGCTCACTTTTACGCGACCTGTATGTGACCTGCGCATAGGTATCTTGACCATTAAAGAGAAATGGGAACGTCATTTCAGCGGAGAGGTGCTTGTTCTTACACAAGATTATCTCATGCCTAAGTTTGGTTCTGAGATTCCTAAGGACCCTTGCCTCTACGTTGATGGCTCTGTGCTTCCCACGGCTACATTCATACACACTTTATATGACCTCACTGAAGGACAATGCATCACATCTGCAGGGCAGGTAATCGCCTTCCGAGGAACACAGGAAAATTTAAAAGAAGGTGGCTTGGATAGATTCGAGAAAAATGAAGTGGATGCTGGTCTCATCGTAGAGATTAATAATGCGGGAGATATCTTCGCTTTGAATGGCCTTGCCATCGCTCAGGATATCCAGTTATTCCTTCACTTGGATGCAGAATTAGATGACACCAATGTGGTGTACGGAGAAGAACTGTACATGGAAGAAGGTGCTAAGATATCAGCCAGCATTATCAATACAGATACAGGTCCTGTATACATTGGCAAAAACGCTGAAGTCATGGAAGGCTGTATCATACGCGGGCCTTTCGTGTTAGGTGAAGGAGCCACGCTTAAGATGGGAACTAAAATATATGGTCCTACGACCGTAGGTCCTTACTGCAAAGTAGGTGGTGAACTTGACAATGTGGTCATGCACAGTTATTCCAACAAGGGCCATGACGGATTCCTCGGAAACTCTGTTCTAGGAGCCTGGTGCAACCTGGGTGCTGATACCAATACTTCGAATCTGAAGAACAACTATGGCAATGTCAAAGTATGGAGTTATCGGCATAAGAAACTGGTAGATACCGGTAAGATGTTCCACGGCTTGGTAATGGGAGACCATAGCAAATGTAGCATCAATACCATGTTCAATACGGGGACTGTAGTTGGAGTGAATGCGAACATATACGGCAGCGGATTCCCGGCCAAATTCATCCCCTCCTTTGCATGGGGTCTAGGATCAGAAAGAGAGGTCTTCGATCTAGAGAAAAGCTACGAAGTGGCTAGGGCCATATGCCAACGCAGGGATATAGAATTCACTGAAGGCGATGAGGAAATCATGCGCCATATCTTCGAAAACACGTCACAATACAGGTCATTATAGCAGTTCTAGCCCTCTGGCACATGCCTTGAAGGGCATCTTGGGAGCGGCTAAGAGCATCAAGGCTTTAGGAGCCTTATTAAGAATTAGCGCCAATCAAAAGGAAATTCACCTTCAGTGCACCTGACAGAATGGCTGTGCTATATAGAATATTGACATGAAAGAAGAAATATTGATAGGAATGGGCTTATCAAATGGGAAAGAAGGGGAGACCGATTTCATTCCATTGATCACATCAGAGGATGAAGAACAGTTCGATGCCGAGAAGACTCCTTCAGAGCTTTCAATCTTACCATTAAGGAATACCGTGCTTTTTCCAGGCGTGGTCATTCCTATAACTGTAGGAAGGGATAAGAGCATCAAACTCATCCAAGAAGCAAAGAAGAAGAAAATGCTCTTCGGAGTGGTATCGCAGAAGGATCCAGAGCTTGAAGACCCTAACCGTGAAGACCTTTATAACATAGGCACGGTAGCTCAGATTTTGCGTTTGCTCAAAATGCCTGACGGAAGTACTACGGCAATTATTCAGGGGAAGAAGCGCTTCAAACTGGAAGAATTAATCCAAGAAGAGCCTTATATGAAGGCCAAAGTGACCGAGTTAAGCGAAGTTAGATACTCCAAGAGAAACGCAGAGATGAAGGCCACGGTGGATTCCATGAAGGAAGTGGCCCAAGAGATCATAGACCTTTCTCCGAATATCCCGAGTGAAGCAGGATTTGCCATCAAGAACATAGAGAGCTATGGTTTCTTGGTGAATTTCATCTGTTCCAACATGAACTTGGATATCAACGCCAAGCAAGGAATATTGGAAGAATCAGACTTACTGAAACGTTCCAAAACTGTATTGACCAATCTCATCAAGGAGCGCGAGAATCTGCGTTTAAAGAACGATATACAGAGCCGTGTAAAGTTGGATATCGATCGTCAGCAGCGTGAGTATTTCCTACATCAGCAGATGAAGACCATCCAAGAAGAGTTGGGAGATAATCCGCATGAAGAGGAACTTGCTGAGATGCGTGTCAAATCAGAAAAGAAGAAATGGTCACCTGAGACCATGAAGGCCTTTGATAAGGAGATGCATAAGCTAGAGCGCATGAATCCGGCAGGGGCAGAGTATTCTGTCCAATTGAATTATTGCGAACTTCTCCTTGACCTTCCTTGGTCCCAATACAGCAAGGATAAATTCGACTTGAAGCGGGCGCAGCGTATCTTGAACCGAGACCATTATGGACTGGAGAAGGTCAAGGAAAGGATCATTGAATACCTCGCTGTTCTTAAACTGAAAAAGGACATGAAAGCTCCTATACTGTGTCTGTACGGACCTCCAGGTGTTGGAAAGACTTCCTTAGGAAAATCGATGGCAGAGGCTGTTGGAAGGAAATATGTTCGCATGTCATTAGGAGGATTGAGGGACGAAGCCGAGATACGCGGACACCGTAGGACCTATATCGGAGCGATGCCGGGAAGGATCATACAGAATCTGCGCAAGGCTGAGACTTCTAATCCGCTCTTCGTATTGGATGAGATAGACAAATTAGCGAATGACCGACAGGGTGACCCATCAGCAGCCCTGCTTGAGGTATTGGATCCAGAACAGAATCATGCTTTCAATGATAATTATGTAGAGCTGGATTATGACTTGAGTAAAGTGATGTTCGTTGCTACTGCAAATAATCTGAGTTCTATACATCCTGCACTACGTGATAGGATGGAGATCATAGAAGTGAATGGATATACAGTAGAAGAGAAGATCCAGATCGCTAGAAAACACTTGATTTCCAAGCAATTGAATGAGACCGGTGTGAAAGCATCACAGATCAGTATCTCGTCCAAGGTACTAGAACGCGTAATTGAAGATTACACGCGTGAATCTGGTGTAAGAGGATTGGAGAAGAAGATCTCTAAACTGGTCAGGAACCGAGCTAAGCAGATTGCGATGGATGAGGAATTCGAAGTCACAGTGAAAGTCTCTGATTTGCATGGAATCCTTGGTATTGCGCATGAGAAGGACCGTTATGAAGGAAATGATGTAGCTGGAGTAGTGACAGGATTGGCTTGGACTCCCGTTGGCGGAGACGTGCTCTTCATAGAGACCAGTCTGACACGCGGAAAAGGAAAACTCGTCATCACTGGAAATCTAGGAGATGTCATGAAGGAGAGCGCAACGCTGGCCATGCAATATTTAAAAGCACATGCTTCAGCGTTAGACCTGGACCATGAGATATTTGATAAATGGGATGTCCATATCCACGTACCAGCAGGAGCGGTGCCTAAGGACGGCCCATCAGCGGGAGTGACCATGTTAACGGCCTTGGCATCTGCATTCACCCAGAGAAAAGTCAAGAAATACTTGGCTATGACTGGGGAGATCACTCTGAGGGGGAAAGTCCTTCCTGTAGGTGGAATCAAGGAGAAGATTCTTGCAGCTAAACGGGCTGACATCAGAGAAATCATCCTATGTAAGTCGAACCGCAAAGACATAGAGGACATAGAGCCACGCTACATCAAAGGACTTACTTTTCACTATGTGGAGGAGATGATGGAAGTAGTAGAGATGGCGCTTTTGGAACAGAAAGTGAAGAAGCCCTTGAAGATTGTGGCCTGAGGCCTGAGGATTCTGGAATTAACTGCGAAGAACTCCCTTTGGACGGTTCTGAGATGATGAGAGCGTGAATTCACCCTATGCGCATGAATGTTGATTCCTAGAAGCTTGAAAAGGCAATTGTAAAGCCTGTTATCTTTGAGCAAGAATAACCTGTGAAGCAAAGGCTTTGCTCAAAATACAATATTATGGCCATTCTTAAAGTAATAGAAGTACTCAGCAACAGCAAAACAAGCTGGGAAGATGCAACGAATAATGCGGTGATGGAAGCATCCAAGACCGTAAAAGACATACGTTCAGTCTATGTTGAGAACATGAATTGCACTGTGAAAGATGGCAAAGTGGATGAATACCGTGTGAATGTGAAGATCACCTTCTCTATATATCATTGATTTAACGAACTTTATGATCTCTCAGACCGATGCTAGCTCGCGCTGACATCGGTCTTTTTATTTCTTTGCCTTCTTAAGCCCTTTTTTACATGTCTAAAGAATCATTCAAACAAGCCATCACGGAAGGATATACCTTCAAGAAAGACAGCATTATAATAGGAGCAGCCATATTCGAAGGCGAGCCTGTAGAAGGACTTCAGGTGAAGATTCCTTTGCGCTCAATGAACCGTCACGGCCTCATAGCAGGAGCTACAGGAACAGGTAAGACCAAGACCTTGCAGATTATAGCTGAGCAGCTTTCCATGAAGGGAGTTCCATGTCTACTCATGGACTTGAAAGGTGACTTGAGCGGTTTGGCCCAACCAGGAACCCTTAACGAGCATATAATCTGGAGGCATCAGATGATAGGTGAAGCATATGCCCCGGAGGGACTTCCTGTAGAATTCCTCAGTCTATCTGGAGAGCCAGGAGTGAAACTGAGAGCTACCATTACGGAATTCGGGCCGGTATTGCTTTCTAAGATATTGGAGATTAATGATACCCAACAAGGTGTGATGTCCTTGTTATTCAAGTACTGCGATGATAACAAGCTTCCGCTCTTGGATCTGAAAGACCTGAAGCGTACTTTGCAATTCCTGATCAATGAAGGCAAGGAGCGCATAGAAGCAGAATACGGCCGTGTGAGTTCAGCATCTGTTTCTACCATCATGCGTAAGATAATCGAGTTGGAACAGCAAGGCGCTGAGCAATTCTTCGGTGAACGTTCCTTTGATGTTCAAGACCTGATACGCACAGACAGCAAGGGAAATGGAGTGCTATCCATCCTTCGTTTGACCGACATTCAAGATAAGCCAAAGCTTTTCTCTACTTTTATGTTGAGCCTCTTGGCCGAGGTATACAGCACATTCCCTGAAGAAGGTGATGCAGATAAACCTAAGCTCTGCATATTCATAGATGAGGCGCACTTGATTTTTGACAATGCGAGCAAGGCACTCTTGGATCAGATAGAAGCCATTGTAAAGTTAATCCGTTCCAAGGCGGTGGGCATATTCTTCGTGACACAGAATCCGACCGATGTGCCTGATGCTGTATTGAGCCAATTGGGATTGAAGGTGCAACATGCCTTGCGTGCCTTCACAGCCAAGGATAGAAAGAGCATAAAGCAAACCGCAGAGAACTACCCGTTGAGCGATTTCTATAAGACAGATGAGTTGCTTACGAGTCTAGGAATAGGACAGGCATTGATAGCAGCACTGAATGAGAAAGGTATTCCCACTCCCCTAGCAGCCACCTTACTTCGCGCCCCCGCTTCACGTATGGATGTCTTGGACCAAAAAGAGATAGATGCCATTAATAAGGCTTCTCAAATGGTGAAGAAATATGATGAGATAATAGATTCCGAGAGCGCCTATGAGCTGCTAACAGAGAGGCTTGAACGCGCTGGTGACAGAGATCATCAAGAAGCGATGAAGAGCCAGCAGAAGAGCACGAAGAAAGTGGTTGAGCAGAAATCCTTGATCGAAGAGATGTCGAAGAATACTATGGTCAGGCAGATGGGAAATACACTTTTACGAGAAGTGGCAAGAGGGATCTTAGGAATGCTCGGAGTAAAAAGAAGAAGATGAAAAATATCGGTATCAGTCTAGTCGCTTTAGCACTTATAACCTGCTCTTCACGAGGAACAGAGGCTAAGAAAACAGGAGAGAAACTTCCTGAAAATTGGGATATTGCTTTCTACAACGTAGAAAATCTTTTCGATACGGAAGATGACCCTAAGACCTCCGATGAGGACTTCACTCCTGCTGGTAAATTAGAATGGTCCCAAGCGCGCTATGAGGAGAAGATCCAGCACATATCGAAAGTACTTCAAGCCATGGGCAAGGATCATCAAGCTCCTGCTATCATAGGTCTTTCTGAAGTTGAAAATGAGAAGGTAGTGATGGAATTGGCCAATACGCTGAAACCAGACGCATATGGAGTCGTGCATCGCGATTCACCTGATAAGCGCGGAATAGATGTCGCTCTTTTATATGAGAAGGCTTACTTCGAGCTTGTTCAACAGGAGTTCCTTCGTGTTAGCTTTGAAGAGCAGCGTTACACCTCACGTGAAATACTTTATGCTAACCTTCATTCCAAAGGAGATAATGAAGACTTGCACATCTTTGTGAACCATTGGCCATCACGCAGAGGAGGTCAACTAGAGACTGAGATCAGAAGAATGGCCGCTGCAAATACTTTGAGGATTAAGTTGGATGAAGTCATTGCCAAGGATCCAGAAGCACAGATTATCATCATGGGAGATTTCAATGATTATCCTGACAATAGGAGCCTGGTCTATTCAGTGGGAGCAGTGCCTAAGGACACAGAAAAGAAGGGTGAATTAGTCAATCTTGCTTTTGAATTGGAGATGCAAGATAAAGGCACATATAATTATAAAGGAGACTGGGGAATGCTGGATCAGATGATCATCTCTGATGCTTTATTGAAAGTCCAAGGATTGACCACCAGCGAAACATCCTTGGAGATATTCCAGCAGGATTTCATGATGTATTTTGATAAAAAATACAATGAATCCTATCCCAATAAAACTTATAGCGGAGACAAATATTACGGTGGATATAGCGACCACCTGCCCATCTGCCTGCGTATGAAGAACACTAACCAAGCCAAAAGAAAATAATCACATGGATTTAAAAAAATTCATTCCGCATCTGATCGCCATTCTGATATTCGCCTCCATCAGCGCGGTATTCTTCTACCCTGAACTTCAAGGAAAGAAACTGGATCAAGGAGATACAAGGAATTTCCAAGGGATGTCCAAGGAGGTTGTAGATTTCCGTGAGAATACCGGAGAAGAAGCCTTATGGACCAATAGAATGTTCGGTGGTATGCCCGCCTATCAGATTTCCGTAGTCTATCCTAAACCTGTTCTCGGCCCCCTCGACAAGTTTTTTAAATTATTCTCTACTGGCGGACTGGGAGTGATGTTCCTCTACATGATTGGATTCTACATTCTCATGTTGACCTTGAAGATAGACCCTTGGCTGGCCATTATAGGAGCCATAGCCTATGGCTTCTCGTCATATTTCATCATCATATTAGAAGCAGGACATAATTCTAAAGCTTTTGCTCTGGGTTATATGCCGGCAGTCCTAGGCGGTTTCATCTTATTATTCAAAGAGCGAAAGTATCTCCTAGGAACAGCGGTGACAGCTGTATTCCTTGGTCTACAAGTAATGAGTAATCACCCGCAGATTACCTATTACATGCTCTTGACCATTACGATCATTGGAATATTCTTCTTAGTTGATTCACTGCGAAAAGGAACCCTAGTTCCTCTTCTGAAAGCTTCAGGATTATTTCTTTTTGCGGCTGTTTTAGCCTTGGGAATGTCAGCCTCCAGGTTATTGACCACAGCAGAATATAGTCCCTCGACCATCCGTGGAAATTCAGAATTGAGCTCAGAATCGGGAGAGAAACAAGAGGGCCTTGATATCGAATACGCTACAGGTTGGAGTTATGGCATCAGTGAGTCCTGGACATTGCTAGTTCCTGACTTCAAAGGTGGCGGAAGTGGTGCTATTGGATCTAACAAAACAGCTATGGATGCCGTCTCACCGCAGAATAAACAGACCATCCAAGGAAGCGTTGACAAATATTATGGAGACCAGCCCTTCACCAGCGGGCCTGTATATCTGGGAGCTGCGATCTTCCTCTTATTCCTGCTTTCCATTTGGACCATGAAAGGGCCATTGAAATGGGGCTTACTCAGTGCTGGCTTGCTCATGCTAATCCTCTCTTGGGGAAAGAATTTCCTAGGCCCCACAGAATTCTTCATGGAATATTTCCCCATGTACAATAAGTTCAGAGCGGTTTCCATGACCTTGGTCATCGTTGAATTGGTGGTCCCAGTTATGGCAATCATAGGCTTGCATAACTTGATTACAGAACGCAATCAGGTCAAGGAGAGGATTAAAATATTCTATGGGATAGCTGGTGGGCTCATAGCCCTTCTCCTGTTCATGTATGTTTCTCCAAACATCTTCACAGATTTCTTCAAGTCAGGAGAATTGGCGAATTATTCCGATCAGTTAAAATCAGCTGGATTGGATTCAGCCCGTGCCAGTTCATTCTTAGATGACATGGAGGCTGCGCGTAAAGCCATTTTCCAAGCTGATGTGATGCGTTCATTGATTATCGTACTTCTAGCAGCAGGTCTGCTTTGGGCATATATCAATGAGCAGATACGTTCCAGTTATATGTTGGTCGGTTTAGGATTGATCATCCTAGGTGATATGTGGTCCGTGGATAGACGTTATGTGAATGAAGAGAATTTTAAATCCAAGAGAGAATTAGCAGGTCAATTTCAGCCGACTGCGGCCGATCAATTGATTCTGAAGGATAAGGATCCATACTATAGGGTAATGAATCTCACAGCAAGATTGGATCAAGATTCTCGCACGTCCTATTACCATAATTCGCTAGGTGGATATCACGGAGCTAAATTGGGTCGCTATCAGGAGTTGATAGAGAATCAGTTGAACAAGAACAACCGTGAGGTGATGAATATGCTTAATACGCGCTATTTCATCACGCAGAGCAAGGAAGGAGGATTCAGTGTGGTTCCTAACACAGACGCTTTAGGCAATGCATGGTTCGTGAGGAGCGTAGATATGGTCCCTGATGCTGACGCTGAGATGAAGGCATTGGATGATCTGGATCCCTCGATTACAGCAACCTTAGATCAACGATACAAGGGAGAAGTAAGTGCTACATCTTGGGTGGTGGATTCTCTCGCTGATCTTAGATTGCTATCCTACAGTCCTAAAGAACTTGTCTTCCGCTCGAAGAATAATCATAAGGGATTCGCAGTATTCTCAGACATCTATTACAAGCCAGGATGGAATGCATATCTGGATGGACAATTGAAAGAACACCTACGCGTAGACTATGTGCTAAGAGGAATGGAATTACCCGAAGGTGAGCATGAAGTGATATTCCGTTTCGAGCCTGAGAGTGTTTCGCTTGGAAATATGATTGTCTATATAAGTTCTGTTTTATTGGTCCTCTTGTTGGCGTTCCTAGGATATCAACAATGGAAGAATCTGAAGGCCGCATGAAAAAGGTACTCATCCTCACCTATTATTGGCCACCGGGAAGTGGTCCAGGGGTGCAGCGATGGTTGAAGATGGCCCGTTTTCTTCCTGAATTCGGGATAGAACCCATCATTCTGACAGTGAAAGATGGAGCATATCCATCTCGGGATGAAAGCCTTCTTAATCAAGTTCCAGATGATCTGCACGTGATCCATACAGATACGCTAGAACCTTTTGAGTTGTTCAACACATTAAGAGGCAAGAAAGGGAATGAGATCAGTGTAGGTCTTAGCGGAATGAAGGATTCTTCATCTCTCGTTCAGCGATTCGGGATATGGCTTCGGGCCAATTTCTTTATTCCCGATGCACGTATAGGATGGAAGAAATACGCGCTCAAAGCAGCAGTACCTCTGATGCAAGATATAGATGCGATCATCAGCACAGGTCCTCCTCATAGCACCCATCTGATTGCGATGGAATTAAAAAAGAGATTCCATGTTCCTTGGCTCGCTGATTTCCGAGACCCATGGTCAACCATCCATTATCATGAACTCATGCCTATGTGGGATTCTTCTTTGCGCAAGCATAAGTCCATGGAAAATCAGGTGCTGAAAGAAGCTGATGCCCTGACCGTGGTCAGTGAAGGGATGAAACGGGAATTCAGTGACAGAAGGGAAGACATCACAGTGGTCTATAATGGCTTTGACGAATTGGATTTCAAGCGCAACGAAATGCATAAGTCAAGTACTTTCACTCTCAGCTATATCGGAAATCTAAAACCGAATCAAGACGTACCCTTGCTTTGGAAAACAATCTCAGAGTTGATACAAGAATTTCCAGAATTTGCAAATACATTCAGACTGCAGTTGATTGGGAAAAAGGATGCGGGAATCATAGCTGAATTAGAAAGCATCATTCCAGAAGAGAACCTGAAGAACATAGACCATCTAGCGCATCATGATGCGGTAAATGCTATGTGTGACAGCGATGCATTGCTTTTCATCATTCCACGTTCTGAGAACAACAAATTAATCCTTACCGGAAAATTATTCGAGTACCTGGCATCTGGAAGACCTTTACTTTCCATTGGCCCCGTTGGAGGAGATGCAGATCAGATCATCCAGGACGCAGCAATGGAGCCCATGATAGACTATGAAGACAATACTTCATTGAAAAAAACACTTCTTGATCTGTTCCAAACACATAAAACAAGAGCAAGATTTTCAGAACCAAGTAATTCAGTCAAAAAATTCTCTCGAAGAGCACAGACAGAAGCCTTGGCCAAAAGCTTGAATTACATGATTCAAAAAAGGGGCAGTTCATGAAAATCGCGGTGAATACACGCCTGCTATTAAAAGACCGACTAGAAGGGATAGGGTGGTTCGGTCATGAGACGCTTTCACGAATCACGCGTGCTCATCCTGATGTAGAATTCCATTTCTTCTTTGATAGGGAATTCGATCAAGAGTTCATTTATGGGGACAATGTGAAAGGACATATACTTCATCCTCAAGCAAGGCATCCATTCCTATATTACTTCTGGTTCGAGTGGGCTGTAAAAGCGAAATTGGAAAAGATTAAGCCTGACCTCTTCCTCTCCATCGATGGTCTATTGTCTATGAGATCTAGCTGCAAGCAACTTGCAGTGATCCATGATATAAACTTCGAGCATTATCCTGCGTATTTACCCTTCATGACCCGGATGTATTATCGTTATTATTTCAAGCGATTTGCAAAGAAAGCTATGAGGATAGCCACAGTAAGTGAATATTCGAAAAAGGATATCCAAAACATCTATGGAATATCGGAAGAGACGATAGATGTGGTGTATAATGGCGCCAATGAGACTTTCAAGCCCATCAGTATTGATCAGAAGTCAAAGGTACAGTCCCAATATAGCGAAGGACATGACTACCTGATCTATGTAGGAGCGATACAGCCCCGTAAGAATATCACGAGGCTTATGCAGGCTTTCGATCAGTTTAAAAAAGATAGTCCTTCTGACCTGAGGCTGCTGTTGACTGGAAAAAAGAAATGGTGGAATATAGAGCAAGGGAGACTCTATGAATCGCTTGAATTCAAAGAGCATATCCTATTCACTGGGAGGTTGCCACAAGAAGCATTAGTCCAAGTCTTAGCTGGCTCTGAAGGACTGTGTTATGTGAGTACGTATGAAGGCTTCGGGATACCTATCTTGGAAGCGATGTGTTGTGATGTACCGGTGCTTACGAGCAACACCAGCGCTATGCCAGAAATAGGGGGAGATGCCCCGGTCTATTGTGACCCCTTGAGCATAGTGAGCATCAAAGAGGGAATGAAGGACTTATTAGATCCGAGCTTAAGAGAAAAGCGGCTCGCAGAAGGAGCAGAACAAAGAAGTCGCTTCAGCTGGGATCGGACAGCAGAGAAATTATGGGAGAGTATTGAAAAGGCTATTTAAGCTGCTGATTAATTAACATCTTGCAACCACTTGTTCAGCATAGCTAACCTCCATAATAGTTTAGCATTTTTGTCACTCCCCGCTTTGAATTCTTCAATGACCTTCTTGGTATTCTCTTTATCCACGAAAGAAAGACAGGCTGGATTCAGATCAAGAAGCTCTGACATAGGTCCACGCAGCCAGCGCACTTCACCAGGAGTATTGAAAGCCTTCTTATCCTGTCTATTATAAATAGCTTCAGGGATAATACCTCGCATAGACTCCCTCAAGATATGTTTGGTCACTCCTACATGGATCTTATCCTCAGTTTGCATCTTGAATACAGCTTCTACCAAGCGATGATCCAAGAACGGAACCCTAGACTCAATGGAGAAAGCCATGGAATTCCTATCCTCATAATGGAGGAGGTTAGGCAAGGAAGCACTGAAAGTCAGTGAGTGTAAAAAGGAATCGAATCTTGATGCGTCAATAGCCCGTTCATTCACATTGAATGAACCCTTCATCAAGTAAGGGTTGCCCTTTTCAAATTGGGTCTGAAGCAGTTTAGGCTCGGCCATAAGCGCTGAGGCCAAAGACTTCATAACGAAAGAAGATTGCTCCTTCCCTCCCATTTGGCGCAAACGGGCATGAGATTTAAAATTTCTAAAGGCCCCAGCGAACTGTAAAGATCTGGCCTGATCCGCTATCAAACGATAGAAAGTATACATGTACCCTGCGAGATATTCATCAGCGCCTTGGCCATCCAAGGTGACTTTCACACCTTGCTCGCGAGCAAGTCTCATCAAGAAATACTGAGAGAAGGGACTGCTACCTGCAACAGGGACATCCTGATGATAGATGAACCTTTCAAAGTGTTCAAGGAGGTCCTCTTCTGATGGACTGAACAAGGTAGGTTTCAGGTTAGGATATTGGTCAGTGACGACTTTTATCCATTCCCTCTCATCAAAACCTTCCATCGGATAATAGATGGAGAATGTATTGAGTTCCTGGTCAGGAAAGAGATGAGATACACAAGACGCGATGGCAGAACTATCCAATCCACCGCTCAAACATGTGCCTATTGCAACATCACTTCGCAGATGTAATTTTATGGAGTCAAGGAACAATTCCCTGAATTCTTCCTTCTTGACATGGAAGGGCCTATGGTCCGATGAGAAATCTTCGATGTCCCAATATTTCCAGATCTTCAATTCCGATCCAGAAAAGCTGAGATTATGCGCTGCGGGAAGATTCCTGATGTCTTTAAAATAGGTTTCCTGATGGTCATTCAATCTACCCAATTGAAGGCCTAGCGCCACTTGGCGCTCATTCACTGTACCAGTGAACCTGCGACAAAGTCGCAGTGCCTTCAGCTCTGATGAGAAATAGAAACTATCCCCTTTATGAATGAATTGAAAAGGCTTTATCCCAAATCTATCTCTGGAAGCAAAAAGACTCCTATCACGTGTATCCATGATTACGAAGGACCACATTCCTACGAATCGCAATACACATTCAACGCCCCATGTCTCATAAGAGGCCATGATCACCTCTGTATCTGATGATGTCTTGAACTGATGACCTAGCGTTTCTAACTCTGCTCTTATCTCTAGATAATTATAGACTTCGCCATTATAGGTCATCACATAATGTCCCCGCTGAAAAGGTTGGTTTGCCTCCTCTGACAGATCTATGATACTCAGACGATTATGTCCAAGATGCACCTCTTCTTGGTGATAGGTGCCTTGATGATCAGGACCACGGTGATGGGTCTTATCCAACATTCGATCAAGCATTGAAACTGCTTGATCAACTGAGAGCTCAGGGTCTACGAATCCATTGATACCACACATGGGCGACCAAGGTAAGCAAGCTTTGTCATGCAACAATATGCACATGCCCTCCACAGGGACATTGGCTTAACTTTATGACCTGAAAGAATCTCATGAATGCACGCAATGACTGAAGAACAAGCATCAAATCGTATAGCCATGTTGCTTGATGGAAAGTATCCTCAGGATATCCGCGTGCGCAAGGAAGCCGAATCCATGGCCGATGCAGGATTGGACGTGCTAGTAATCTGCCCAAGGCATGAAGGAGAATCTGAGCAAGAGACCATCCGAGGAGTCAAAGTAAGGCGAATAGGAAGTTCATATACTTTTAATAAAAAAGGCTGGAGCGACATCATCTTATCTGTCACTTGGCGCCATCCTTTATTTAAAAAGCACCTTGAAAACATTCTGAGCGAAGAAAAAATACATCATATCCATGTGCATGACCTTCCATTGATGCAGACCGCTTTGGATTTAAAAGACAGAATCCCCGGAAAGGTCATTATGGATATGCATGAGAACTATCCAGAAGGAATCAAGAGTTGGTTCGTTTGGCAGAACAGCTTGTTGAAGAAGATTAAGAATCGCCTGTTCTTCCAATATAGCCGATGGCTTGATTATGAATCAAGGATGAGTCATGAAGCTGATCATATCATTGCAGTGGTAGATGAGATGAAAGAGAGATTAATCAGGTTGAATAATATCCCTGAAGAGAAAATCATCGTAGTCAGCAATACGGAGAAAAGGGATATACGAAGCATAGGTAGTCCTGAGAAGATCCACCCAAGATTTAAAGGAAAATTCCTGATCACTTACGTTGGAGGATTCAGTCCTGAGCGCGGAATAGACACAGCTATAGAAGCGATGCTAGAGATTCGGCAATTCATTCCAAATGTGAATCTTGTTCTTCTTGGATCCGGGCATTCAGGCGTGATTTCTTACCTGCGAAAACTGGTGACGGAATCAGGTCTTGAGAATGAAGTGGTTTTTACAGGAAAAAAGCCTTTCGATGTGGCGATGAGTTATATCGAACATTCTGATATCAACATCATTCCGCATCATTTGAATGACCATACTGATCATACTATTCCTCATAAGTTATTCCAGATCATGACCTTAGGCAAGCCAATACTGGTGAGTTCATGTAGGCCACTGAAGAGAGTAGTCGATGTGTGTAATGCAGGACGGGTATTCAAGGCAGGTGATGCCCAGAGCTTTGCATCAGAAGTACAATGGATATATTCACATAAGTCAGAGGCAGCCCTCATGGCGAAGCAAGCTAAAGAGGCTATAAAAGAACATGGTTTGACCTGGGAAGATGATGCGAAGAGGTTGGTCGCTTTTTATAAAGGACTCAACTGACCCTGCGCGCTTCTACGATATAATATCTTGGAGTCATCTTCCTGAGTATAGGCCGGAATCCGAGTTTCAATGGGTCCAAAGAATTCCATTTCTCTTTTCGTATGATCTTCCATCCAGCTTTTTCTAGAAGCCAATCGAACTGCCAATCCTCAAATTCATGATAATGTCTATCCCAAAGATCCGTCTTACTCCGATACGCATTATCGAACCATATCTTCAATGGGACTGAAAGGAACATGTGATCACATTTCACCGCCTTCAATATCGTAAGTGGATTCAGAACATGCTCCAGAATCTCAAATCCCGTAAGCACATCATATGATTGTTCTTTCAGACTTGATTGATCCACGTCAAGGTCTTCTCCCTTCGTGTTGAGCACTTCGTGCCCTTTTTCTCGGAGAATCTCAGAGAAGGGATTATCTATTCCCATATCGAGTATATGCGAAGGTGTGGTCAAGCTTTCTTGCATAAATTTCAAGGTCCGCCTATAGCGCTCATGGGGAATATTCTTGTACATAGTTCTCTGGATAAAGGTGCCACAAGATAGGAATGTATGAATCTTAGCCCTGCCCAAGTACATGGATAAGGACATTGAAAGCTGTGGATAATCTGTTCATATCATCCTATAACCTGTTGATAGCAGGGAGTATCTTGTTCAAAACTGCAAGAGAAAAGACCGCCTTTTAGCCCTATTTTCGTATAGTTATGCAGGAGAAAGGATATGTTGTGTCAGCCTTGAAATACAGGCCATCTATTTTCAGCGAAGTGATTTCTCAGAAGGGAATCACCTCCACACTTATGAATGCCATAGAAACAGAGGAATTGGCCAAAGCCTATCTCTTCTGTGGACCGCGTGGAGTGGGCAAGACGACTTGTGCTAGGATATTTGCCCGAGCGATCAATGCCAAGTATATCCCTGAAGGTACTGATATGTCTTTCAACATCTTCGAGCTGGATGCAGCTTCGAATAATGGTGTAGATGATATCCGTAATCTGATAGATCAGGTGCGCATTCAGCCTCAATTAGGGAAATACAAGGTTTACGTCATTGACGAGGTACACATGCTGTCTACCAATGCTTTCAATGCCTTCTTGAAGACCCTCGAAGAGCCACCTCCGCATGCCATTTTCATCTTGGCCACCACGGAAAAACATAAGGTCATTCCTACCATCCTATCCCGTTGTCAGATTTATGATTTCCAGCGTATCCAAGTCAAGGATATCGTGGAGCATCTTGCTCACATCGCTCGGGATCAAGGGGTATCCTATGAGGAAGAAGCCTTACATCTGATTGCCAATAAGGCAGATGGTGCCCTGCGGGATGCGCTTTCCCTCTTTGACCAGATGGTTAGCTTCACTTCTAAAGATCTAAAATATCAGCGTGTCGCTGACAACCTGAATATACTGGATCATGAATATTTTCAGAAAGTATCGGCCCACATCCGCTCTGGTGAGGTGGGTGACTGTCTCTTGATCCTGGATGAGATTATTCAAAGAGGTTTTGATGGTTTGATGTTCCTTCTCGGTCTTGCTGAGTACTTCAGAAACCTACTCGTCACCATGGATCCGCGTACACTAGAGCTTTTGGATACCACGGATCAAGTGAAGAAAGCATACTTGGAGCAATCTAGATTATTCACAGCCATGGAGCTCGTTGAGATGTTGGACCGCATCCAGAAGAGCGAGGTTTCCTATAGACTTTCCAAGAATAAAAGACTCTTGACTGAACTTACCTTGATGCAGTTATGTGCCAAGTTCATGGATGCAGATCAGGTACTTGAAAAAAAAACTCCAGCCGCTAGACAGCCACTTAAGTCTCCTCTAACTAGTCCCGCTCCCAGGCCTGAATCAATTCCCTCACCTGTTGCTATAAAGCCAAGTTCTCCTATCCCAGATATAGCTGAGGAGCTTAAGCCCAAACCAATCTCAGCTGAAGTAAAAGAAAAAGAAGAACCTAAAAGCACTGTTCCGCCAGTTGCTCCAGTTCAATCTACTCCTCCCGCCAGCCCCGAACCTGATGCCATCCATATCCATGTGGCTGCCGCGATGACGGAAGCTCCTCTGAACCAAGAAGTGATGGCAGAGAGTGCAAGCCCACGTAAGAGAAGGAAAAGCGAGTTCTCACTGAATGAATTGCAAAACAAACATGAGGAAGAACAGGATGAAAAACCTGAGCAAGCCACAGACCATGGCCAAGAAATAGACCCTGTTGAACTGCTGAAAGCATGGAAGAAATATGCTGCCAAGATGCATGAACTTGGCAAATTCAGTTTCTATTCCACATTAGAGAATAAAGAACCTAAGGTCTTAGATGACCGAAGGATCCAGATCACCTTAGAGAATGAAGTCCAAGATAGCGATCTGGTCAGCGAAAAGGATAAATTAATGTCCTTCCTTAGAACTGAACTCTCCCACCCTGGTCTGCTCCTGGAATCTGTGATAGATATCGAGGACAAAGGGAATATAGGATTCCGGTCTTCAAAAGATCAATTCCAAGAAATGGCCAGTAAGAATCCCCTGCTCAAGAAAATGAGACAGCAATTCGACTTGGACCTGGAATATTGAAGATGGGCTTCAGCTTCATTTCCAACTTTTAAAAAATTATCTTCGCACTTCGATTTTTTTTTACCCTAACACAACAATCCCATTCAATCCATGAGCGGAAACAAGATTACTCTTCAGAACGGAAAAATCAATGTACCTAATGACCCTATTATACCTTTTATAGAAGGTGATGGAATAGGGGCTGATATATGGGCAGCCGCAGTGCGTGTGCTCGATGCCGCTGTAGAGAAGTCATATAAGGGGACGAAGAAAATCCATTGGAAAGAAGTTTTTGCAGGAGAGAAAGCCAATGAAAAACTCGGAGAATGGCTTCCGCAAGCTACGCTTGACGATATGGAAAACTACCTGGTCTCTATCAAAGGGCCATTGACTACTCCAGTCGGAGGTGGAATACGTTCATTGAATGTTGCACTGCGTCAGCAGTTGGACCTTTTTGCCTGTGTGCGTCCTGTAAGATGGTTCGAAGGAGTTCCTTCTCCAGTGCGCGAGCCAGAGAAAGTAGACATGGTGATATTCCGTGAGAACACTGAAGATATCTATGCAGGTATTGAGTGGGCTATGGGAACACCAGAGCTTGAGAAAGTGAAGAAATTCCTCATTGAGGAAATGGGCGTTAAGAATATCCGTTTCCCTGATACCTGCTCTTTGGGTGTTAAGCCAGTCTCCAAAGAAGGAACTGAAAGGCTAGTGCGCAGCGCTATAGAATACGCGATAGCTCAAAAGCGTGACTCAGTAACCCTCGTGCATAAAGGGAACATCATGAAATTCACTGAAGGAATGTTCAAGTCATGGGGATATGCCTTAGCCAAGAATGAATTCGGTGCAGTGGATCTAGATGGCGGACCATGGCAGGTGATCAATAAGGACGGTCATAAGATTATCATCAAAGATGTGATAGCTGATGCATTCTTACAACAGATCTTGCTCAGACCAGCTGAGTATGAAGTGATAGCAACCTTGAACCTGAATGGCGATTATATCTCTGATGCCCTCGCTGCAGCTGTTGGCGGAATAGGAATCGCTCCAGGAGCGAATATCAATTATAGCACAGGAATCGCCATCTTCGAAGCAACACACGGAACAGCACCTAAGTATGCAGGATTGGATAAAGTGAATCCATCCTCCGTAATCCTCTCAGGAGTGATGATGCTAGAATATATGGGCTGGCAAGAAGCTGCCGATATGATTGTGAAAGGAATAGAAGGAGCGATTGCTAATAAGACCGTGACCTATGATTTCGAGCGACTCATGGAAGGAGCCAAGCTCTTGAAGTGCTCTGAATTCGGAGATGCGATCATCGCGAATATGTAATAGGCTCGGAAATATTGAATTTAAAAAAGCCCTGCATTGCGGGGCTTTTTTTTGCAAGAAATTCACCTATGTCATTCACATCAATTTATCGCTATAGAAGCAAGGATGGTCTTTACTCTGCATAGGGTTCCCCTCGCTTTTTTCCTTCCTTTGCCAAAATGGCCGCAGCACCAGAGAAGATAACCATGCAAGAAGTGAATCGCTTGGCTTTGCCTGCGATCATTGCGGGTATTGCTGAGCCAGTCATCGCTCTGATTGATACCGCTTTCATAGGACATATCAGCACAGAAGCACTTGGCGGAATAGGCATAGGATCTTCATTATTCTTGCTCTTCATATGGGTATTGACCCAGACCAAGACCGCCATCTCAGCCATAGTATCTCGTCATTATGGGGCGGGGACATTGGACTCCATCCGCGGATTGATTCCACAGGCTATGGTATTCGTGCTTGTTCTTGGCATTCTCGTATATGCACTCGCTGATATATTCTCAGTTCAACTCCTAGAATTATATAGCGCTCAAGGTGAAGTGCTGCACCAATCTGATATCTACTTCAGCATACGCTGCATAGGTTTTCCCATTGTGCTCTGCACTTTTATCATTTTCGGGATATTCAGGGGCTTGCAGAATACATCATGGGCTATGATGATCAGCTTATCAGCGGCTCTCCTTAATGCGCTGCTTGACTATCTCTTGATATTCGGAATTGATGGTCTGATACCAGCCATGGGAATAGCTGGAGCGGCATGGGCCAGCTTGATCGCACAGATATATATGCTTATCGCAGCATTATTCATGCTAAGGTCCAAGACTCCATTCAAATTAAAGCGACTAGAAAGATTACATCCAGAGTTCAAGAATCTCTTGGGGATGAGTTCAGGCTTTATCATCAGGACATTGGCACTTAACCTTACCTTTTTCATGGCCAATAGATTTGCAACAGGGTATGGTTCTGCAGCTTTGGCCGCGCATACCATAGCCATGAATATCTGGTTATTCTCAGCCTATTTTATAGATGGATACGCGAATGCGGGCAATGCGCTGTCAGGAAGATTGCTGGGCAAGGGAGATACCCAAGAGCTCTATCGCATAGGAATGAAGCTGATGCGACTTAGCATCCTGATAGGCGCCATGTTGAGTCTAGTATACCTGAGTCTTTATCCATTTATGGCAACTTTCTTTACAGATGACCCAGAGGTCTTGACCTTGTTCGCGTCCTTCTTCTGGATAGTGATCCTAGCTCAGCCATTAAATGCCATTGCCTTTTCATTAGATGGTGTATTCAAGGGACTTGGCAATGCCCCTTATCTCATGTACACCTTACTCGCTGCTACTTTTCTTGGCTTTCTTCCCTTGCTTTATCTAACAGATTATCTGGGATGGGAATTAAAGGGGATATGGGCAGGATTCATCCTTTTCATGGCCGTGCGAGGTAGCAGCCTGTGGTATAAATTCAGACTTCTTTACAGACCAAGTCATTCTGCATAATAACTTATTCCTCCCTTTCATACAGCATGCTTAGATTCGGACTGTCAAATCAAGCTCAGCCTCTTATCTAGAATGGAATTATTCCAAGACCTGAATCTCAATAAGTTCCTCCTCCAATCTTTGGAGGAAATGGGGCTAGAGCACCCTACTCCAGTGCAATCAGAAGCATTCTCAGTGATCAAGTCTGGAAAAAGTGTGCTAGGTGTCTCTCAGACCGGAACGGGAAAGACCATTGCCTATCTGCTCCCTTTACTGGAGAAATTGAAGTTCGCTCGGATCCCCCATCCGCGAATCTTGATCCTCGTACCCACCCGTGAACTTGTTCTTCAAGTCCAAGAGGAAGTAGAGAAACTCAGTGCATATCAGAACCTTAGGGTCCAAGGAGTCTATGGCGGCACGAACATCAATACGCAAGCATTGGAATTGGAATCAGGAGCCGATGTCTTGGTGGCCACTCCAGGGAGGCTGTATGATCTCGCGTTGAACGGAGCATTGAAATTAAAACATGTCCTCAGCTTAGTAATAGATGAAGTAGACGTGATGTTAGACCTGGGATTCAGGTTCCAGCTGGGGAATATCTTCGAGTTATTGCCAGAAAAAAGGCAGAACATCATGTTCTCTGCAACTATGACCGAGGAAATCGAAGATCTAATCGATGATTACTTCACAGCACCACATCGTATCAGTATATCACCAAGTGGAAAACCCTTAGAAAACATCAGGCAAACTGCTTATGCGCTGCCTAATTTCCATACCAAAGCGAATCTTTTAGCCCATTTGATTAAAGATGAAGAGGCATACAGCAAAGTATTGGTCTTCGTCTCTAGCAAGAAAATGGCTGATAGACTTTATGATACCCTTACGGAGAAAAGGATAAAAGCCCTAGGTATTATTCATTCCAACAAGTCACAGAATGCCCGGATTCAAGCCATAGAGGGATTCGAGGAAGGTTCACAGCGTGTGCTGATAGCCACTGACGTGATGGCAAGAGGACTTGATCTTCAGAGTATTTCTCATGTCTTCAATTTCGATACACCTGTATATCCTGAGAATTATATTCACAGGATAGGTAGAACGGGCCGAGCCAAGATGGAAGGAGAAGCGATCCTCTTCTACACAGAAATGGAAGAAGAATCTAAATTGGCTATCGAGATTTTGATGAATAAGGAGATAGAAATATTAGACCTTCCTGAAGAGGTGGAGATCTCCAGTAAGCTGATCCCTGAAGAGCGTATCAGCACCTTGAAAAATAAGAATCCACACAGGAATAGAAAGGATGATTCTCCTGGACAAGCATTCCATGAGAAGAAAGAAAAGAACCAGAAAGTGAATCAGGGCGGATCATATCACCGAGAGATTGCCATCAAGTACACAAAGCCAAAGACACGTGGCGACAAGAATCAGAGAAAACGCAGGACGTGATAATCTGACAGTGAAATGAATTTGCAAAGCGGACGCAAAATGGAGAGGATGGCTCATTGAAATTCAATTCATGATTGAATAAACGCATACAAGAATGCAAGGTGTTCTGATCTGGATTCATTACTATTGAACAACCAACTTATACACCGTGTCAGAATCTAAGGATAGTAGAGCTTTCGAATCAAGGGCTTCAGTGGATTATGCCTTGACCTCAACCAAGTCCAACTTCGCCTCACTCACATCGAATGCAGATCAGAAGGCGAACATCATTATAGCCATCACATCCTTGATATTTACTATCAGTCTCGGAAAAATATCTGAATTACACGATGCTCATACGCTTCCTTTAGTCGTATTGATGTTATTCAGTCTAGCTTCACTGCTTTTAGCCATTATTTCAGTTACGCCTAACTACAGGCAAAGAAAGAAAAGCATCCAAAAATTAGAAAAAAAGGATGTCAATCTTTTCTTTTTCGGTCACTTTTCCAATCTTTCCTTCGATGAGTTCCATAAGGAAATGACGGATATGTTCCAGAGTGACGAACATCTTCATGAAGCGCTATTAAAGGACATATATCAAATGGGGGTGGTTTTGCATAGAGAGAAGTTCAAGATACTGTTCTACAGTTATCGGTTCTTCTTCATTGGCCTCTTGCTATCATTCATCATCGCGATGGTGCAACTCATCTGCGATATTTAACATTGAAGAGTGTTTTTTCTGCCTAGCAAGAGATATTGAAGGAATTTATTTGACCTTTACCCTACGTATTGTGAATGGAACATCAAAAAGCTAAATGGGTGTCCGCAATCTCACCCAAGGTAGTTCCATTTTTGATTTACACCAGCAACTAGCACCCTTTCCATGATGCAACCGAAGTATCTCCTATTGAG
>Ga0335396_10000113_pt1 | contig 93826 bp, 91 predicted proteins | sample FRY02_FD_205743 | JGI IMG/M metagenome (GOLD analysis project Ga0335396, IMG submission 205743) | Freshwater microbial communities from Lake Fryxell liftoff mats and glacier meltwater in Antarctica - FRY-02 (spades assembly) (version 2) | ecosystem: Environmental > Aquatic > Freshwater > Ice >...
CGGACTGTAAATCCGTCGCGCAAGCTACGAAGGTTCGAATCCTTCATCTGCCACTAGAAGGCGCTGGATCCGACGGGATCTAGCGCCTTCTTTTACGTTGCTTTCCAAGCGATTTTAAATAGCGCACTTGGAATAGTTTTATTAAGTAATTTAAGAGCGTATGGTGAAAAGTAAGGCATACATTAGGTGAGACTTACTTTTTACTAAGGAAAGGGTGCTCATTATGGAATTTATTCTCTGGATCTTATCCATCGTGCTCATAGTAAGCGGAATATTGCGAATTGTTAAGGGCGAAGTTTTGTTAGGAATTGTTTTTATCATTGTTGGGCTACTTGTTGGCCCAGGCGGTACCAGCGTCTTTAGGTAATTACCATCAAGTAGTCCCGGTTTTGAGATCTAACTTCAGCACAGTTTGCAATAAAACCTGAGCGCCATTTGTTGACCACACTTGAGTTATGTCCTCATCCTCAGCGTGACTTATGCCCTTATCGCAAGGAATGAAGATCATGGCTGTTGGCATAACAGCGGCCAGTTGACACGCATCATGGCCAGCGCCAGAAAGCATTTGCTTTCCTTTGAGGTTAGTTGCTGTCACTGCCTGCCTCACGATTTCAATTAGATCTGGTGTGAAATTGATCGTCGCAGAATCTAGTTCCTGCTTAATCTCAACCTCAACTAATGATGATTTCTTGATTTCGCTAATTGCGGCGTGAAGTTTTGTTGTCATTACATCAAGCACTGCGCCTTCTGGGTGACGAAATTCGACCATTAGTTCAACATGTCCAGGAATAACATTTGGCGAGTTAGGCGAAACTACCAAGTGCCCAACTGTTGCCCGTCCTAAGTTTGGTTCCTCGAGTCCGATTTGCTGCACAGCTTTTACTAACGCTGACGCGGCGACAAGGGCATCTCGCCGAATTTCCATTGGGTAAGTGCCAGTGTGACCTGATTGACCAGTGAAATTAACGCGGAACCAGCGCATACCTTGCACCGCGGTCACGATTCCAATGTCTAGATTTTCATCTTGGAGAATTGGTCCCTGTTCGATATGGATTTCGAGATATGCGACATGTTCAGTTGGCTTAACAACATCAGTACCTGCATAGCCAATTGCAGCCAGCGAATCACCAAGTTTTTCACCTTCAGTATCAACGCGGCTCAGAAGTTCAGCGGCAGAAAACTTTCCAGCAAAATATGCAGCGCCCATCATGGCTGGCGCAAAGCGGGCGCCTTCTTCATTAGTCCACACTGCGAGTTCTATTGGGTGAGACGTTTGGGTATTTGAAGAATGAAGCGCGCGCAGTACTTCGAGTCCTGCCATCACGCCGTAAATACCGTCGTACTTACCGCCAAAAGGCTGCGAATCTAAATGCGATCCAACCAAGATCGCTTTAGCTGTCGCATCATTTCCAGCTCGGCGCATAAAAGTATTGCCAAGTGCGTCGATGCGAACGGTGCAACCTATTTCTTTAGCTGCAGCAACTACATAATCTCGGGCTTGACCATCAGATTCGGATGCAGCGAGGCGATTTAGGCCGCCTGCAGGTGTCGCTCCAAAAACAGATATCTCTGTTAACGATTTCCAAATTCGATCTGAGTCAATGTTTAGTGAATCAAGTTTCTTGTCAGTCATGCCTAGGACTTGCGTACGTAATGGAAGTCGCAATGGGAATCGCCACCCATGATGGTTTTAGTGCGAGTGATTTCGATACTTGGGTCGTACCCAACTATGAATTCAAAGTCTCTTGTGCAGGAAAGAAGATTTCCAATTTCAGCAAGACCCATTTCTTGGTACATCTCGGCATAAGCGCAACGCGTTACTTCATAGGTGTAGACCTCTTCAGATTCTTCAATCACCGTAGTGACTAATGCATCGTCTTGTTTCCATAAATCTTGGATCGCGATAAAAGTGAGTAGATTCGCGCCATTGGGTTCGGATGCTGCAAAACGAGCACCAGCTTTTTGGGCGTCTGCAGTGATTGCTTCGCGGATAATGTCAGAGGCGCGCTCTTGTCCAAGTTCGCGCTTCATGATCTGGTAAATCGGGTCAATGATGTTGGCTTCGATCCGGCGCCGCTGCAAAATACCTAGTTGGTCATCTTGCGCTTGGGCTTTCACGCTTGAATTGTCACCCGATGTTGCCATGATTTTTCTCCCAATTTCCAGAGGTTTTCTCAATCGTAGTAGCCACACGGAAAATGGCTGTGCCAAAGGGTTGCAGAAAATCGCTCCAGGGGATGTTTTTGCTCAATTTCCCTGCAATGGCAGGTATTCGGTACGCTAGCGGAGCGCAGAAATGTGTGTCTGTAAGAAAAGACTGGCCCCCTTGGCACAGTGGTAGCGCACTTCCTTGGTAAGGAAGAGGTCGTCAGTTCGATTCTGACAGGGGGCTCTAATGCCGTGTTAACGCACGGTTTTAAGCCGGGGTAGCTCAGCTTGGTAGAGCAAGCGGCTCATAATCGCTGTGTCGCCGGTTCAAGTCCGGCCCTCGGTACTAAAAAGGCAAGACCAGATACACACCATGTGTATCTGCTCAAACGAAAGGCAAGAACATGGCACGTAACGATGTTCGTCCAAAGATCACTTTGGCATGCGAAGACTGCAAAGAGCGCAACTACATCTCGCGTAAGAATCGTCGTAACGATCCTGATCGCCTAGAGATCAAGAAGCATTGCCCACGTTGCAACAAGCACACCACCCATAAAGAAACACGTTAATTAACATTCGTTAACTGTTAAGGGGAATCCCATGGGAATGAACCACGACATGATCGGTCATGTCTATCCACGTTCAAAGCCTTACTTAGTGACGTCAGAAAACATCTCTGCATTTGTTGAGGCTTTGGGGGATTCAAATCCTGCATATGCAGATGGCATAGTTGCACCACCAACTTTTTCAATTGTGGTAACCATGAATGCAATGGATACCGCGTTCCATGATCCGGCTTTGCAATTGGACTATTCACGTCTTGTGCATAGCGATCAAAAGTTTGAATATGTCCGTCCGATTCGCGTAGGTGATGAACTTACAGTTAGTGCATTAGTTGAAGAGATCAAGCCGTTGGGAACGAATGAAATAGCGACCTTTAAGACGGATGTTTTTTCAGGTGACGAACTTGTAGTCACGGGCTGGTCAAAAATAGTTGTGCGAGGACCAGAAGCATGACACTAAAGATCTCAGATGTTTTCATCGGCCAAGAACTTCCGACATTAGATTTAACATTTACTCGCGCGGATTTAGTTGCTTACGCGAATGCTTCCGGTGACCAAAACCCAATTCATCAGGATGAAGCATTTGCTAAGTCAGTTGGGCTGCCAGACGTGATTGCTCACGGCATGTTGACCATGGGTCGAGCAATTCGGGTGGTCACAGATTGGGTTGGGGATCCAACAGCCGTCATTTCCTACTCAGTCCGAATGACCCGTCCGGTAGTTGTGCCTAACACTGCCAAAGGTTCAATTGTTAGCTTTACTGGAAAAGTTGCACAGATTAATGACGATGGCACCGTTCAAGTTGATCTCGGCGCAGTTTTTGGTGACACAAAAGTATTAGGTCTAGCAAGAGCAACTGTTCGACTAGCACAATAGGAACATGATGCGCAGCCTTGCGGAACTGACAACATTGCGCGTTGGTGGCACGCCTTCATCACTGACATCCGTAGTAACTGAAAATGAACTCATTGCAGCGCTAGCAATTGCTGGCCCTGATGTGCTCATTCTTGGTGGCGGTAGCAACCTTCTAGTCAGTGATGATTTTGCTGGCGAAGTTATAAAAATTGAAACCCAAGGTTTTGTAAACGATGAATCTGCGTGCGCAGGTGCCTGGGTCACTGTTGAAGCAGGACACAACTGGAATGATTTTGTATCCGCCGCAGTTACTAATGGCTGGACTGGAATCGAAGGACTAGCAGGAATTCCTGGCACAGTTGGCGCAACTCCAATACAAAATGTTGGGGCGTATGGACAAAGTGTCAGCGAAACGATTGCCCAAGTTCGCGCCTGGAATCGTAAGACTAAAAAAATAGAAATTTTGTTTGCCGCAGACTGCGAATTTGGTTACCGAACCTCGATCTTCAAAGCTAATCCAGATACTTGGGTAATTCTTAATGTCACGTTTCAGTTGCCGCTTGGCACCATGTCCGCGGCGATTACTTACGACGAGTTAGCAAAAAAACTTAAAGTAAATCTTGGGGATCGAGTGCTAACAACAGATTTGCAGCGCGCAGTATTGGAACTGCGCGCCGGAAAAGGAATGGTGCTCGATGCCAGCGATCATGACACTTGGAGCGTAGGTTCGTTCTTCATGAATCCCCGAGTTGCCCAAGCTCCAGCCGGCGCCCCAAATTGGATAGAAGTAAATGGCGCAGTGAAAGTTAGTGCCGCTTGGTTAATTGAACAGGCTGGATTTAGTAAAGGCTTTACTTTAAATGGTCGCGCTGCACTTTCTGGAAAGCACACTTTGGCGCTCTCAAACCAAGGCCAAGCAACAAGTGCGGACATTTTGGAATTAGCTCAACATATTCGTGATGGTGTTTATAAAAAGTTTGAAATTGAACTTAATCCAGAAGCGCGGTTTGTCGGCTTAGCGCTTTAACCCTGAAATAAATAAGTCGTAGAGTCATTTACTAATTATCCTGGAACAGGCATAAGCAGTCAGGAATCTATCCGATGACATAAGGGTTGCAAATGTTGAAATCCCTTGGCAGTTGGTCGCTGGAATGCGTAATCGATTAGCGCATGAGTACTTTCAGATATCTCGAGAACAAGTTGATTCAGTAATTAACGATCATCTTGAGCCCTTTGCAGAGCAATGCAAAATTTTGCTTTTGGAGATTAATTCGATTTAAAAGGTACGCAAGTAAAAATTTTAAACAAATCGGCTAAAGAATTTGCGGTTGTTCGCAACCAATCGATACAACCCAGCGGCCACCCAAGACATTGGTGGGATAAAAGTCAGCCAACCGATTAACGACCAGAAACCTTTGTGCATCCGCAACACTTTTCCGACTGCTTTGGCGCCACTGTATTTAATGGTTTGGGTTCCCACAAACTCAATCAACCAAACAGAATGCGTCAATTGCGCCGGTGTTAAACCGTAGGTTTCTTTCAGTTCATTGCTTGGCACATTTGTCCAGCCACTTGAAACTAACTTCTGTAACTTTCCAGCAGTGCGCTGACAGAAGCCACATTCCCCATCAGTGATTAGTAATGCAGTCATAACAACATCGCCTTCAATTACCCCATGAATGGGTATTGGTAATTCTGAGCTGGCACCATAGTTTCCTTGATGCTGCGATCACTAGTCCAGCGCATCAAGTTAATGGCTGCGCCAGCTTTGTCGTTTGTTCCGGAAGCGCGACCACCACCAAATGGTTGCTGACCAACGACTGCGCCGGTTGGCTTGTCATTGATATAGAAGTTGCCGGCAGCAAAACGAAGTGCTTCCGACATTTCAGTAATCGCATCACGATCTTGGGCGATGATCGCTCCGGTCAGTGCGTACTTAGCCACGCTTTCCATCTGAGTTAAAGCGCCGCGCCAGTTGTTATCTTCGTAAACATAAATCGCAAGTACTGGGCCGAAGTACTCATCAGTGAAGAATTCCGCAGTTGGATCGCTGCCAACAAGAACTGTCGGACGAATGAACCAACCTTCACTGCCGTCATACTTGCCACCCGCAGCAACTTCGATTGTCTTGTTGGCATGTGCGCGATCAATTGCGCCAGTGACTCGCTTGAATGCCTTTTCATCAATGACTGCTGTCATGAAGTTACTGAAATCGGAGGCATGACCCTGCTTAATGCCTTCAACTTCTGCCAGGAAGTCATCTTTGATCGCATTCCAAATACTGCGCGGCACATAAGCGCGCGATGCAGCCGAACATTTTTGACCTTGGAACTCAAAAGATCCGCGAATCATGGCGGTAATTAAAGTACGGTGCTCAGCTGATGGGTGCGCAAAAATAAAGTCCTTTCCGCCTGTTTCGCCAACTAAGCGCGGGTAGGTTTTGTAGTTTTCAATGTTGTTGCCAACGGCTTTCCAAAGGTGCTGAAATACCGGAGTCGAGCCGGTGAAGTGAATACCAGCAAGGTCGCGATCCGCGAGCGCGACATCAGAAACCGCAATGCCATCGCCAGTGACCATGTTGATCACACCTGGTGGCAAACCAGCAGCCATTAACAAGTCCATGGTTAGAGAGGCAGCAACTTGTTGAGTTGGCGAAGGTTTCCAAACAACAGTGTTTCCCATCAACGCGGGCGCAGTTGGTAAGTTTCCTGCGATTGCTGTGAAGTTAAACGGCGTGATCGCGTAAACGAAACCTTCTAATGAACGATGATCAGTTCGATTCCAAACTCCAGGGGAGGAAACAGGTTGCTCTTGCAAAATTTGACGGGCAAAATGCACGTTGAAGCGCCAGAAATCGATTAGTTCACAAGTTGAATCAATTTCTGCTTGGTAAGCAGTCTTTGACTGACCCCATACAGTTGCTGCCAAAATTTTATTGCGCCATGGCCCAGACAATAAATCTGCAGCGCGCAAGATAACTGCAGCGCGCTCATCGAATGGCAAGTCGCGCCACATCGGCGCAGCAGCTTTTGCAGCAGCAATCGCATTCGTTGCATCCGCGTGTGTTGAGTTACCGGTCACGCCAAGAACACGAGAGTGTTCGTGTGGACTGCGCACCTCAATTTTCTCGCCCGTTGCCATCACTCGTTTTCCGCCAATTACATTTGGCAGCTCGTGCTGGGTTGCAACTAGGTCCTTAAGACCCTGTTCTAGCCCGGCGCGCTCTGGTGTGCCCGGGGCAAATGTGCCAATTGGCTCGTTGTAAGGAACGGGAACTTGTGTGACTGCATCCATGAGTACATCCTGACACTTACTTATCAATAGGCAACAATGGACCTATGCGAGTTTGGGTTCCCGTTTCTATTGAGCAATTTTTGGTTTTTGATAAATCTGGCACCCTTGAAGTGCCCAATGGATATGCAGTAACGCAAGCCTTTGCCAAAGAGCAATCCGATCAAGATGAGGAAGTTCTAGAGGACCAAATCTTGGAAATTGCGAGTCTAGGTAAACCCATAGTTTTGGTAGTGCAAGCATCAGCAACAGAGCTGGCCGGCAGCGGTGGGGAAGTCACTTTGACCCAAGTTCTTAGCCAGGGCCTAATTCAGGCTATTTTTGCTAGTAGCCCCCAAGAACCTGATGAAATGCTCTGGTTTGGGCCAACTGAGCGCCCCGAAGTTAAGGATTTCCTGGGCCTTGATATTGGCTCATAACTTGCCCCAAATTGACCTAAAGTCAATAACTGCTTAGATTTGGAGTTAGCACTCTAAAGCCTCGGGTGCTAATTCAAATCGAGAAATAATCAGGAGACACGACGTGTCGGTCAACATTAAGCCACTTGAGGATCGCATCCTCGTTCAGTCACTAGAAGCCGAGCAGACCACCGCTTCCGGTTTGGTAATCCCAGATACTGCCAAAGAAAAGCCACAAGAAGGCAAAGTAGTTGCAGTAGGGCCAGGTCGTTTCGATGAAGACGGCGAAAAGCGGATTCCGCTTGACGTTAAAGTCGGCGACGTAGTCATCTACTCCAAGTACGGCGGCACTGAAGTTAAGTACAACGGCGTTGAGTACTTGCTACTTGGTGCCCGCGACATTCTCGCAATCGTCGAGAAGTAAGAAATTTGCGATAGCGCCTCGGTCCAAGCATCGGGGCGCTAATCAAAACCCTTAAGTTTTGGTTGCCATTGGGCGACCTTCTGAAATACCGATTGCTAGCCAGTGATCACATAAAAATTGGAGAAATACAAAATGGCAAAGACCGTTCAATTCGACGAAGAAGCTCGTCGCGCGTTAGAACGTGGCGTTAACGCTCTGGCTGATGCAGTGAAAGTAACACTTGGACCAAAGGGTCGCAACGTTGTCATTAGCAAGGCATGGGGTGCGCCAACAATCACAAACGATGGTGTGACCATCGCGCGCGAAATCGAACTTGAAGATTCTTACGAGAATCTTGGCGCGCAGCTTGCCAAAGAAGTTGCTACCAAAACAAATGATGTTGCCGGCGACGGAACAACTACTGCAACCGTGCTAGCCCAAGCACTTGTGCGCGAAGGACTAAAAGTAGTTGCAGCAGGCGGTGCGCCAGTTGAACTTAAGCGCGGTATCGATGCTGCAGTGAAAGCTGTTAACGAAGAATTGCTGAAGCAAGCCCGTCCAGTTGATGGCAAAGAAGGCATTTCGCAAGTTGCTGCCATCAGCTCCCGCGACAAAGTAATTGGCGACATGATCGCCGAAGCTTTCGACAAAGTTGGTAAAGACGGCGTTATCTCAGTTGAAGAATCCAGCACAACTGCAATGGAACTTGAATTCACTGAAGGTATGCAATTCGATAAGGGCTACATCTCGCCTTACTTCGTAACAGATGCAGACCGCATGGAAGCAGTTCTGGATAACCCAGCCATTCTTTTATTGCAGGGCAAAATTTCTAGTGTTTCTGACTTGCTTCCAATCTTGGAAAAAGTTTCAGCAGCCAGCAAGCCACTTGTAATCATTGCCGAAGACGTGGATGGCGAAGCGCTTTCTACTCTTGTGGTGAACCGAATCCGTGGCACTTTCTCCAGTGTTGCAATCAAGGCGCCTGCGTTTGGCGATCGTCGCAAAGCAATCTTGGAAGACATTGCAATTCTTACTGGCGCACAGGTTGTATCTGCTGATGTCGGCTTAAAGATTGATCAAGTTGGACTAGAAGTACTAGGCGCGGCGCGACGCGTTGTCGCCACAAAGGACAACACAACCATCGTTGATGGCGGCGGCGACGCTTCTGCAGTTAACGATCGAGTAGCTCAGATCAAGCGTGAGATTGAAAACTCAGACTCTGACTGGGATAAAGAAAAGCTTTCGGAGCGCTTAGCAAAACTTTCTGGTGGCGTTTGCGTAATCAAGGTTGGCGCACATACCGAAGTTGAACTAAAGGAAAAGAAGCACCGTATCGAAGATGCAGTTTCGGCAACCCGCGCTGCAATCGAAGAAGGCATTGTTTCTGGCGGCGGATCTGCATTGATTCACGCCTCCGCAGTTCTAATCGGTGACCTAGGTCTAACTGGCGATCAAGCTATTGGCGTTCAAATTGTTCGCCGTGGTGTTGTTGAGCCACTTCGTTGGATTGCCGAAAATGCAGGACTTGAAGGCTACGTAGTAGTTGATCGAGTTCGTGAACTTGGCCAAGGTCAGGGCATGAATGCAGCAACCGGCGAGTACGGCGATCTAGTTGCGCAAGGCGTTATTGATCCAGTGAAGGTAACTCGTTCCGCACTTGAAAATGCTGCCTCAATTGCAGGAATGCTTTTGACCACTGAAGCACTTGTTGTGGAAAAGAAGGAAAAGGCTCCTGCTGATGCATCGGGTCACGGTCACGCCGGTCACACGCACTAAGCGTTTGAATTCCTAAATTTAAAAAAACTAAAGGCCCTGGAGAAAATGAACTGAACCCCATTTATTGGAGTTCTAACTGAGAGTCAAGGGTCAGCCTATTAAGGGACTGGGTTCGGTATTCAACCGGACTCAGTCCCTTTAGCTTTAGCCTGATTCGATCGTTGTTAAACCAGGTCATGTATTGGTCTAATTCTGTTTTGAACTGATCGATACTTTTGAAGCTGCGTTGACGCAAGAACTCTTCCTTGAAGTGTCCAAAGAAATTCTCGGCAACAGCGTTATCCAAACAATTTCCTTTTCTTGACATTGATTGTTTGATTCCTTCTTTTGCTAAAGCTTCTTGATAAGCAATATGTCTGTATTGCCAACCTTGATCTGAGTGCAAGATCGGTTTTTGTTGACCCTCTATTTTCTTAAATGCTTTATCTAACATTCCAGTTACTAACTTCAGCGATGGCGATGGCAGTAGTTCATATGAAATCACTTCGCCATTAAATAGATCAATGGCTGGTGAAAGATATTGTTTTTGACCCAGAACCCTGAACTCTGTTACGTCAGTAACCCATTTCTGGTTTGGCGCTTTAGCCTTGAAGTTTCTATCCAACACATTTGGCGCAGTTACTCCAACTCGCCCTCTGTAAGAGACGTATTTCTTTTTGCGAACCAAGCAGGTTCGATTTTCTTCATGCATCAAACGCAAGATGGTTTTGCCCGATAAGTGCAAGCCATGCTTGTTTGCTAAAACACTCCTGACTCTGCGGTATCCATAGGCTTTATAAGAGGCATCGAAAATCTGGCAAAGCACTGGTCGCACGCTTTCATAGCGGTCAACTGGCTTGGACTTATTGCGCTGGTAGTAATAAGTGCTTTGCGCAATGCCGATAATTTCGCATAGTTTGCTAACCGGATATAAGTGCTCTAATGACCTTACGGCTTGCGCTGTTTGAGCAGCGCATCCTTTTCCTGCATTAGAGCTTGGAATTTTTTTAGGACGGCATTTTCCATTTCTAGGAAATACAAACGTTCTTCCAAAGACTGTTTACCCGGATCTGATTCTTGGGGGCGACGGCCCTTGGGCTTAGCCGCTAGGCCGTCAGCACCGTTTGTTCGATAAAGCGCAACCCATTTATTAAATAGACTGCGATTACTAATTTCAAATTCGATCAAGACATCTGTAATTGAAGTGCCAGAGAGGAATTTCTCTACGGCCGCCAACTTCAAGGCTTGGGAATATTGTTTCTTTTTACTCACAATATCCAAGACTAGAAGTAAACCTTGGCGATGTTTGTCTTGCCAAATACGAACTGTCCCCGCTGGAACACCTAGGTGAGTTGACACTGCTCCACAACCAAAACCCGCATCGAAAAGCCTTCTAGCTTCGATGCGGGTTTCAATCTGGTGCTTAACCCTTTTATCCATGAATTGAATCCTTCTGTTAGGACTCTTAATTACAAGTCCAACTTTTGGGGTTCAGTTCAAAAATCCAGAGCCTTTAGTTTTTTAAAAGTCGTATTAAGAGATGCGGTTCTTAGCGGCGCGCTGTGCGTAGAGTGCTTCGCGATCTTCTTCGCCAAGGCCGCCCCAAACGCCGTATGGCTCTCGAGTTTCTAACGCATGTGCCCGACATTGCGCCATTACTGGACATGCAGCGCAAATCGCCTTGGCAGTAGAAACTCGTCGCTCGCGCGCGGAACCACGTTCGCCGTCTGGATGGTAAAAAATATCAGAATCTAAACCGCGACAGGCAGATTCTAGTTGCCAATCCCAGAAATCTGCGTTTGGTCCAGGCAATCTCGAAAGATCAGCCATGACTTACCTCCTGATGAAACTTCTGTTTCTTAGTTTCGACTCTAGAACCGTTTCATAAGTTGGTCAAGCAAAATCACTGAACTGGTTTTGGCGAGTTCGCCCAAACTTCTTGAAAAACCCAATTAATTCGGGAAACTTCAATGTCTCAAGGTGCGCAATCCGCCAAACCACATAAGAATGAGGTACATGTCACAAACCGCGCCACCTATTGAAGTCGGACTTACGGTTGCCGCCGTAGCCCGGCGCATTGGTATCGCGCCCGCCACGCTGCGTACTTGGGACCGCCGTTATGGACTTGGGCCAACGGTTCACCAAGCGGGATCCCACCGCAGGTACTCAAGCGTTGACGTAGCTCGCATTGATTTGATGCGAAAGCTCATGCTTAACGGAGTTCTTCCGAGTGAGGCTGCCCGAAGCGCGTTAAGTCAAGAAGTTTCTCCCACTAGTTTGGTTCAAGGTGGCACCGAGTCAGAATCAAAAGTGGATGCAAATCAGGCAACTCCGAGCAATGTAATTCAGCTGGATGGCCCAAAGGCAATCATTCGTTCACTTAATAGAGCAACTTCTAATTTGGACGCAAGTGGCTGCGACCAAGTTATTGCCAATTCCATCAAAACCCATGGTGTGGTCTGGACTTGGGAACAAGTTTTGTTGCCAGTGCTAATTGCGCTTGGTCAAAAGTGGGCTGAGACTGGCGAAGGCGTAGATCAAGAGCACCTATTAGCTGAGTCGATAATTGGCCAATTTAGATACATGGCAACGCAAGTGACTGAACCACAAAATGCTCGACCAGTCTTACTTGCTTGCGCCCCACATGAACTTCACACCATTCCAATTTTTGCGCTTGCAGCGGCTTTGGCTGAACAAAATATTTCAAGTCGAATTATGGGAGCTCGAATGCCTGCTCAGGCACTAGCAACTGCAGTCAAGAAATTGGGTCCAAGCGCGATTGTGGTTTGGTCGCAAACTCTTGGAACAGCTGATACTTCGATTTGGAATTTAGTTGAGCCAATGCGCCCAGGGCACCTGCGAATCTGCGCTGGCCCAGGCTGGCAAGAGGCACTTCCAGATGACGTAACTAAACCGATCGATTTCACCAGCACTTTAGTTGCCCTCGTGGCCGCATCAGGGCGTTAGTTTGAAATTGTGGCCCTTTTTGGTCATGACCTATTTCGCGGTAACCTTGAGAAATTCAGTTATAGGAAGCTCGTCTCGGTGCTAGTAAATGGCTCGGAAAACCTTCTTATAAGAAAGGTGATCCAATGACAATGACGCAGGGCATACCTGAAAAATTTGCCATGCTGGGCCTTACTTATGACGACGTACTGCTGCTTCCCGATGCCAGCGATGTAATTCCAAGTGAAGTTGATACCAGCGCCAAGTTAACCCGAAAAATTACGCTTCGCATACCTCTTCTTTCTTCGGCTATGGATACCGTGACTGAATCCCGAATGGCAATCTCCATGGCACGCCAAGGTGGACTTGGAATTTTGCATCGAAATCTTTCGATTGACGATCAAGTAGCCCAAGTAGATCTTGTTAAGCGTAGTGAAGCTGGAATGATCACAAATCCAGTAACTTGCAGCGCCACAGATTCATTGGCTGAAGTGGATCGACTCTGCGCTAATTATCGAATCAGTGGATTACCAGTTGTTGATGCCGATGGAAAACTAATCGGAATTGTCACTAACCGAGACATGTGTTTTGAAGATGACAAAAATCGTAAAGTCGGCGATGTCATGACCAAGATGCCACTTATAACTGGAACGCCTGGCATGGCTGGCGAAGCTGCTTTAGAACTTTTGCGAATTAATAAAATTGAAAAACTTCCACTTGTCGATAAGTCAGGCAAATTGACTGGCCTTATCACTGTTAAAGATTATGTAAAGAGTGATCGCTACCCGCTAGCCACAAAAGATGAAGCGGGACGCCTCATGGTTGGCGCTGCCGTAGGTGTTGGTGAGGATTCATTTGCGCGCGCGATGGCTCTTGTCGAAGTTGGACTGGACGTTGTTATTGTCGACACCGCACATGGCCATCAAAAAGCTGTGCTTGAAATGGTTTCCCGTCTCAAGAAGTCAGCGAAGATTGAAGTCATTGGTGGAAACGTTGCAACTCGAAGTGGCGCTCAGGCACTTATCGATGCTGGCGCAGATGCCGTAAAAGTCGGCGTTGGACCAGGTTCGATCTGCACTACGCGCGTTGTGGCAGGTGTTGGCGTGCCGCAGATCACTGCAATTTATGAAGCATCTCTTGCTGCTGGGCCAGTAGGAATTCCCGTTATAGGTGATGGTGGCTTGCAGTACTCCGGAGATATTGCAAAAGCAATTGTTGCTGGCGCTGACACGGTCATGCTTGGTTCGTTGCTCGCAGGTTGTGAAGAAGCACCGGGTCAATTAGTTTTCGTTAACGGCAAGCAGTTCAAGCAGTACCGAGGTATGGGTTCCCTTGGGGCAATGCAATCTCGCGGGACTGGCAAATCTTATTCCAAGGATCGTTATTTCCAAGATGATGTTTTATCAGAAGACAAATTAGTTCCAGAAGGCATTGAGGGCCAAGTTCCTTACCGCGGTAACTTGGCAGCAGTCGCGCATCAGTTAATCGGTGGACTTCGAGCTTCGATGGGTTACGCCGGCGCAGCAACTATCTCTGACTTAAAACAAAATGGTCGCTTAATTCGAATCACTACCGCAGGACTTAAGGAAAGCCATCCACACGACGTGCAACTAACCGTAGAAGCACCGAACTACCAAGTTCGATAGGGGACGAAGATGTCAGATGTAGAAATTGGGCGCAGTAAGCGCGCTCGCGTTGCCTATTCTTTTGATGATGTTTCCTTGGTACCAAGTCGGCGAACTCGCGATGATGAACTAGTTTCGCTTAACTGGAAAATCGATGCATATTCATTTGAGCATCCAATTATTGCTGCGCCAATGGACTCGGTTGTTTCACCAACCTCTGCTGAAATCTTTGCAGCTAATGGCGGATTGGCAATTCTAAATCTCGAGGGCGTCTGGACTCGTTACGAAGATCCAACTGGGGTGCTAAACGATATCGCAGCGCTTAATCCAAAGGAAGCAACTGCGAAGCTGCAAAAGATTTATTCCCAGCCAATAAAACCAGAATTGATTGCAGCTCGAATTCAAGAGATGCGCAAAACTGGAATTACTGTCGCAGGTGCGCTCAGCCCGCAACGCACTGCGCAATTTGCAAAACAGGTAGTTGACGCTGGGGTAGATATTTTCGTTATTCGCGGTACGACCGTAAGCGCAGAACATGTCGGCAATGGTGGCGAGGTCCTAAACCTCAAAGAATTTATCTATCAACTTGATGTTCCAGTAATCGTTGGCGGCTGCGCTACTTACGCGGCCGCGCTGCATTTGATGCGTACCGGAGCTGCCGGAGTACTAGTTGGTTTTGGCGGCGGCGCTGCACACACGACTCTTGATGTACTTGGTATTCGGGTTCCGATGGCTAGCGCACTTGCAGATGTTGCAGCAGCTCGTCGGGACTACTTGGATGAATCTGGCGGTCGCTATGTCAGCGTTATCGCTGATGGTTCAATGGGACGAAGTGGCGATGTTTCAAAGGCAATCGCACTCGGAGCGGACGCCGTAGTTGTTGGATCAACATTTGCGCGGGCAACTGATGCGCCTGGTCGCGGCAAGCATTGGGGACTTGAAGCTACACATTCAGTGCTACCTCGCGGTGAACTAGTTGATCTGGGAACAACGGGAACTTTGACAGAAATTATTTCTGGCCCTTCACACACGGCTGATGGCACTATGAATATGGTTGGCGCACTTCGCCGAGCAATGGCTACTTGTGGCTACTCAGATCTAAAGGAATTCCAACGTTGTGAAGTAGTTGTTACACCTAACTAATTGCATTTAGGTAACCTTGCTTTGTGAGTACTCTGACTACTGCTAATGAAACTCCAGAGTTTCTTTATGCCACAAGTGGAGAAATTTTCCGGGCAGAAAGTCCATTTCCTGGCGTCGAGATTGCGCCTACTCCGATTTCCACCAAGGCCGATGTTGTCAGTGCAACCGCGGTTGCACGCGCAGCTCAGTTAGCTTGGTCGCAAACTTCCCTGAAGCACAGAGTTGTGATACTTAACCGCTATCACGATTTAGTTTTGGAACATCAAGACGAACTTGCCAGCATCATTCAACGTGAAACTGGCAAGGCGCGGGCACATGCGGTCGAAGAAGTTTTGCAAGTTGCAATGATTAGCGCCTACTACGCAAAGAACGCAAAGAAATTGTTAACTCCAAGCAATAGGGCTGGTGTCTTACCCGTTTTAACTCAAGTGAAAGTTATGCCCGCCCCAAAAGGCGTCGTAGGAATTATTTCTCCGTGGAATTATCCGTTTACTCTTTCTATGTGTGACATTCTGCCCGCAATTCTGGTCGGTAATACTGTCGTGCTTCGCCCCGATGAGCAGACCATGTGGTCAGCAATTCGTGGCCTGGAATTGCTATTCGAAGCTGGGATTACTAGCGGCGTTGTCACAATGGTTAGCGGTCCAGGTTCAACAATTGGCTCAGGCTTAATTGATCAAGTCGATTACGTTTGCTTTACGGGCTCAACTGCGACTGGACGAATTGTTGGCGCGCAAGCGGGCGCTCGATTAATTGGGGCATCCCTTGAACTTGGTGGGAAAAACCCAATGATCGTTTGTGCAGATGCAAATCTAAATAAATTCCTCGACATTGCAACTCGTGCCTGCTTCACATCCGCTGGACAACTCTGTATCTCGATTGAGCGAATGTACATTCACGAATCCATCTATGAAAAATTCCTCGCAGCATTTGTTGTAAGAGTCAGAGAATTAATACTTGGCGCGGGAGTTGGGTGGGGCTATGACGTTGGGTCACTTGTAGGTCCAGCGCAACTTAGTCGGGTCACCGAAGCTGTATCCAAAGCAGTTAGCCAGGGGGCAAAAATTGAAGCAGGTGGCGGACATCGACCTGAAATTGGACCGTATGTTTATGAGCCCACCGTGTTATCTGGTGTGACAAAAGTAATGGAAATTAGTACAGATGAAGTTTTTGGACCATGTGTTTATGTGCAACCGTTCAAGACAATTGAGCAGGCAATAGCTCTTGCCAATGATTCAATTTTTGGCCTTTCGGCTTCGGTAATTACGGCAGACACAAAATTGGGCAAAGAGATTGCAGTACAACTAAGAACTGGCAGTGTAAATGTTAATGAGGGCTTTGCCTCGGCATACGGTTCCGTTGATGCGCCGATGGGTGGAATGGGGGCATCCGGACTTGGTCGTCGTCATGGAATTGAAGGATTGCTCAGATTTACCCAACCGCAAACTATTGCCACTGCTCACGTTGCAACTTTGAGTCCAAAGCTTGGCCTAAGCGAAGAGCAATGGTCTGGAATACTTGTTAAGTTTCTGCGGATTATGAAAGCACTGCGTTTACGTTAGATCCTGCGCAATGCTTTGCCCACTGGTCGATGTGAAAGTAATTCAATCCTCCATACTTTTCGATCCAGATAGGCCAATAGGCTAGGTATGTGTCTGAAGCCCGCCCAGTACTCGTAGTAGATTTCGGCGCGCAATACGCTCAATTAATCGCTCGCCGCGTGCGCGAAGCAAACATATATTCCCAAGTTGTGCCAAGCACTATGCCGATTGAGCAAATGTTGGCCATGAATCCACTCGCAGTGATTTTGTCTGGCGGACCGTCCAGTGTTTATGCCGAAAACGCTCCTCAAGTAGATGCCACATTATTTGATTCTGATCTTCCAGTATTTGGAATCTGTTATGGCTTTCAAGCCATGGCTGCAGCTCTCGGTGGCACAGTTGCTAAAACTGGCCTCTCAGAATTTGGTGCGACTGAACTTAAAGTAACTGGTGAAAGTTGCTTATTCTCGGGACTTCCAACTCTGCAAAATGTTTGGATGAGTCACGGTGACAGTGTGCAAGTTGCGCCAGCTGGGTTTTCCGTAACTGCTTCGAGCGCAGGTGCGCAAGTTGCTGCATTTGAGGATTTATCTCGAGGTCTTGCCGGAGTGCAATTCCATCCTGAGGTTATGCATACTGAGCACGGTCAAAAAGTTCTTGAGCATTTTTTATATGACATCGCAAAATTGCAACCAACTTGGACGTCAGCCAACATCGTGCAGGATCAGGTTGCCCGCATTAAAGAACAAATTGGTGATGCTCAAGTTATCTGTGGCCTATCTGGGGGAGTTGACTCTGCAGTTGCAGCAGCGCTAGTTCACAAAGCAGTAGGCGATAACTTAACGTGCGTCTTTGTTGATCACGGATTACTTCGCACTGGAGAGCGCGAACAAGTGGAGCGCGATTATGTGGCAGCCACAGGTATCAAGCTTGTAGTTGTGGACGCAGCCGATCGGTTTCTAACTGAATTAGCTGACGTAACAGATCCAGAAACTAAGCGCAAGATAATTGGTCGGCTCTTCATTCGAGTTTTCGAGGATGCCCAAAAAGATCTAGTAGCACAGTCGGGTAATTCTGGAAAGCCAATTAAGTTCTTGGTACAAGGAACGCTTTATCCAGACGTAGTTGAAAGTGGTGGTGGCACTGGCGCTGCCACAATAAAGAGCCATCACAATGTTGGTGGCTTACCTGAAGACTTAGATTTTGAATTATGCGAGCCGCTCCGAGAGCTATTTAAAGATGAAGTGCGAGCCGTTGGCCGTGAACTTGGTTTGCCCGCTGCCATGGTCATGCGCCACCCCTTTCCAGGTCCAGGACTTGGCATCCGAATTGTTGGCGCAGTTAGTAAAGAACGTTTAGATATTTTGCGCGCTGCCGATGCAATCGTGCGCGAAGAAACAACACTTGCGGACCTAGATTCCGCAATTTGGCAGTTTCCCGTTGTACTTCTTGCAGATGTGCGAAGCGTTGGTGTCCAAGGTGATGGCCGAACTTATGGCCATCCGATTGTGCTGCGCCCAGTATCAAGTGAAGATGCCATGACAGCAGACTGGACCCGCTTGCCATACGAGGTGATTGCAAAAATTTCAAATCGGATAACTAATGAAGTACGTGATGTGAATCGAGTAGTTTTAGATGTAACAAGTAAGCCACCTGGCACGATTGAATGGGAATAGATATGGAACTGTTTTATAGCGCATGAGTCGTTTTGCACTTCGTTGGTATCGGTGCCATTTTTTACGGATTCTTTAAAGAACTTGTTCGCAAGACTTATGGCGTTAACGTTGCCATGCTGCATGGTGCAAGCACCCAGCTTTTAACTGGAATTATCATGGTTGGGCTTCACGAATCAAGCGCAGTCGCATCTGATGAAGTTCTGGACATGACCAAGATAACTTTGAAGTTAGTCATTTCTATTGCGGTAATTGCTGCCTACTCAATAGGCAAGCGCCATACTGGAACAAAAATTTACTGGGCACTAGTCGGCGGACTCACAACTGCAAACATAATTACCGCTGTAATTTTGTAACTTAATCTGGCAATTTAATTTGCCGAAAAGTCTCGGCTAATTTACCTTCGGCAAAATCTGCAACTTCTGCTTGCATAGTTCCCCAACCATGCAACATGTCCTCTAGCTCTTCCATGTGTGAAGTCTGACTTGCGTGCGCATGTAATGCCTGAAGCTTTATTGGAAAAGTTTCTGTCATGTCGATCCAGTGATTTGGTTCAGGATGACCTTGCAACCAAAGCCAAGTGACGATCCACGCTTCCAAACCTTCATCAAGGCGTAACTCTGGATAGGCATATGGATTGCGAACCGCTGGATAAAGCGCGCGAGTTGTTGCTTCCCCAGCAGCCATGTGATCTGGATGGCTGGCAGGCAACCGCTCCCAATTTCGCTCTGGGGATTGGGTGATAACCAGTTGCGGTTGAACTTTACGCATAACTCGGACTATGTCGCGCTGTAATTCATGACTTGCCTCTAGGTAGCCATCCTTGTACCCAAGAAAATGAATGTCAGTCACGCCACAAAGTTTGGCTGCTGCTGTCTGTTCGGCACGTCTAATTCCCGGAATCTGCGACCGATCTGTGCTGTCATCAAACCCACCAGCATCGCCGTCAGTACAAATGCAATACGTTACTTTGATCCCCGCTTGAGTCATCATTGCGATAGTTCCACTTGCGCCAAAATCAATATCGTCGGGATGCGCAGTAACAACGAGTACTCGGGTCACGCCTTCAGGTATTCCAAAATTTGTTTCATCAGTGTTCGTAGAAGTCATTAAAATAGTCTATTTCTTTTCGTCCGTTTTGGTTTATGCCGTAAGCGCAGACTTCAGAGCACTTACGTAGACTGTGCGTGTGCCCTCTGACTTACTTGATGATTTAAACGAGCCACAGCGACAAGCAGTAACCCATGCGGGATCGCCGCTACTTGTTGTCGCCGGTGCTGGCTCGGGGAAGACTCGAGTTTTAACTCGCCGAATTGCCTACCTTTTGGCAGAGCGAAGCGTTGCACCGAGTGAAGTTTTAGCAATCACTTTCACCAATAAAGCAGCCAATGAAATGAAAGAGCGCGTGGCTCACATAGTTGGTCCCATGGCGCGAACCATGTGGGTGTCCACTTTTCATTCTGCTTGCGTTCGAATACTGCGAAACGAAGCTAAGCGACTAAATCTAAAGTCCTCATTCACTATTTATGACACTGCAGATTCAGTTCGCATGCTTACTTTGGTCTCTAAGGATCTTGGGATTGATCCAAAGTCCTATAGCCCAAAATATCTCCTTGGACAGATCAGTAATTTGAAGAACGAATTAATTGACTACGAAGATGCAATGAGTAAGGCAGTAACAGCGCAAGAACAAACGGTTGCACAGGCCTACGGGGAATATCAACGTCGATTGATGCTCGCAAGCGCTGTTGATTTTGATGATCTCATCGGACATTCCGTTGCCTTGCTACAAGCATTTCCAGATGTTGCTGCTCAATATCGTCGTAAATTTCGCCAGGTATTAGTTGACGAATATCAAGACACTAACCATGCTCAATATGTTTTGATTCGGGAATTAGTTGGCACCGATCAAGACGGCATGCCGCCTGCAGAGTTGTGTGTTGTTGGTGACGCAGATCAAAGTATCTATGCATTTCGAGGCGCAAATATTCGAAACATTGTTGAATTCGAGCGGGACTATCCAACTGCTCAGACTGTAGTACTTGAACAAAATTATCGATCCACTCAAAATATTCTGACCAGTGCTAACTCAGTAATTGAAAAGAATTCTGGTCGTCCCGTAAAACGGTTATGGACTGCCGAAGGCAGCGGCGAAAAGATTGTGATTTATACAGCCAGTGACGAGCATCATGAAGCTGATTTCATTGTCAATAACATCAGCGATTTAATTGATAATCACGGATTTGAATATAAAGATGTGGCAGTTTTTTATCGCACAAATAATCAATCTCGCAGCGTAGAAGAAGTATTTATTCGCCGAGGATTACCGTACAAGGTTGTTGGTGGCACTAAATTCTATGAACGCAAAGAAATTAAAGATGCCCTTGCGTACTTACGAGCCGTTTCAAATCCGGAAGATGACGTTTCAGTACGGCGCATTCTAAATACGCCACGGCGGGGCATTGGTGATAAAGCCGAAGAGGCAGTTGCTGGATTCGCCCACCGGGAAAAAATTACATTTAGTTCAGCCCTAAACAGGTTGCCCGAAATTCATACTTTGCCAACGCGTTCGGCAACTGCCTTAAATGAATTCAATCGATTACTTGGAAATTTAAGAACTTTGGATGAATCTGGCGCCGGCCCTAGTGCTATTTTGGCGGCTGCAATGGAAGCATCAGGTTACTTAAATGAACTAACTGCGAGCAAGGATCCGCAAGATGAAGTGCGGGTGGAAAACATCGCTGAACTCGAAAATGTAACCCGGGAATATGAAGAACAATTTCTTCAAAATAACGAAACGGATGAAGTTGCAACTTTGTCTAACTTTTTAGAACGAGTCTCACTCGTCGCGGATTCAGATCAAATTCCAACAGATGGACAGCATGGTGGCGTAGTAACGCTAATGACGTTGCACACCGCTAAAGGACTTGAGTTCCCAGTTGTGTTTTTAACTGGAATGGAAGAAGGAATCTTCCCGCATCAGAGAGCTTTAGGTTCAACTGTAGAACTTGAAGAAGAACGACGCCTTGCTTATGTTGGCATGACTCGAGCCATGAAGCGTCTTTATTTGTCGCGCGCAGTCGCGCGCTCTACTTGGGGACAGCCAAATTACAATCCAGAATCAAGATTCTTAGCTGAAATTCCTGCGGAACTTGTCGACCGTCAGGGCGAAGAACCAGGTCCACTTGGGCTTTCTGGTTCTGGGTACTCGAAGCCACAAAGACGCGACGAACCTGTCATGGTTTTATTGGTTGGCGATCGAGTGCTGCATGACAAATTTGGAATGGGAACTGTAATTTCGGTAATTGGCGAAAATGAAAAAGCGGAAGCGACCATAGATTTTAAAAGTGCTGGCGAAAAACGATTGTTACTTCGTTACGCCCCAGTTGAAAAACTTTAAATTAATTTCTAAATAGCCAATTCGTTGGATTCTCGAAGAGCCCATCTTTCATAACTTCGAAGTGAAGGTGCGGTCCAGTGGTATTTCCGGTGGACCCAGACTTTCCAATGTCTTGACCTGCAATTACTGCCCCTGAAGTGCGATCAATCTTTGACAGGTGGTTGTAAGTAGTTATGTAACCATTGCCATGATCAATTTCGATTCGGTAGCCATAGGCCCCGCCCCAACCCGCACTTATGATCGTGCCATTGGCAGCAGCTAAAACTGTGGCACCGCTTTTTACGCGGAAATCCAAACCAGTGTGCCAGCCAGTTGCCCAAATATTTCCGCGCTGGCCATAGCGTGCACTCAATTGGTAGTTGCCTTCAATCGGCACAACTATGACTCCTATTTGGCGAATTCGCTCCGCTTCCAAAAGTGCGGCCTGCACTTCGGCTTCGGCTTGAATTTTGGCATTCTCAATAGCTTGTTGTTCGGATATCAAAAGTTGCGCTTGCTGGATTTTTTGATCTTGCGCTTGGGAGATCAATGAATCAAGTTGATCTGTCGTTGCCGCTAATGCTTGCAAGGATTTACGTTCAGTGCTGGAAACAGTTGGAGTTGTGTCAATCACGGCGGTAACATCGTTCACCGGATTGCTTGCAGTTGAGGCTTGGGCCAAAATTTCGGATTCAGCTAAAGTTTGTCGATCATCTGATCGACTTGCTGCTTGGGCTCGGATAACACCGCTGGCTGTTTCGATTTGGGTTACAACTGGCTGGGAAGCCATTACTGGAGCAATTGGATTTTCAAAAACGCTCACGTCGCCGACTTGAACTATTCCACTAACTGTGGAACCTGAGGTTAAAACGACCGAACTGATGCCAGCGATCCCGAACATACTTCCGATTTGTTTTCCGGAAACTACCTTCTTTTTAGGAGCAGCATGACGCGCGGCGCGGTGACGACCGCGTGGTGCTGTGCTCATGCATAAACCCTATCGATAGCAAAAATGCCGATTCTATAAGTCTTTTCTACCCGATTATGGGGACCAAGGGAAATGAAATCGCCAATTACAAGGTTTACCTCGTGCCAATTTCCTCAGAACCCATTGGACAAAATTGGAAAATCCCCAATTTCCTCAGAACCCATTGGACAAAATTGGAAAATCCCCAATTTTGCCGTATTAATAAGGAGTGGCGCCAATTCGCATAGTTATAGCCAAACCAGGCCTGGATGGGCATGATCGTGGCGCAAAAGTTATCGCCAGAGCGTTGCGGGATGCAGGTTTCGAAGTTATCTATACAGGATTGCATCAGACGCCAGAACAAATCGTGCAGACTGCAATTCAGGAAGATGCAGATGCGATCGGAATGTCGATTCTCTCTGGTGCTCACTTAACTTTGTTCCCAGCTGTCATCGAATTACTAGCAGCCAAGGGTGCATCTGACATTGTGGTTTTTGGTGGCGGAGTTATTCCAACCGACGACGTTACTCAGTTACATTCATCGGGTGTCGCACACGTATTCACACCAGGCACTCCGATAAGTGATGTTGTCGAATGGGTTAGCGCCAACGTAGGTGTAACTAACGTTCGATAAGCTTGGGTTACCAACTAATCGGGAAGTGGCGCATTAACTGTGGATCTTTATGAATACCAAGCCAAGGAATTATTCGCAGATCATGGCGTAGCAGTAGTACCAGGAAAAGTTTGTTTCACTCCCGACGAAGCCCAAGCAGTTGCAACGCAAATTGGAACAATGGTTGTTGTAAAGGCGCAAGTAAAAACTGGTGGTCGCGGCAAAGCTGGTGGCGTAAAACTTGCTAATAATCCAAGCGAAGCGCGCGATCGCGCCCAAGACATTCTTGGATTAGACATTAAGGGCCACATAGTTCATAAAGTTTTGGTTGCAGAAGCTGCAGAAATTACCGCAGAGTATTACGTTTCATTTTTACTAGATCGAACAAATCGCACCTTTCTTGCAATGGCAAGTGTCGAAGGTGGCGTAGAAATCGAAGAAGTTGCCGTAAATAATCCGGAAGCACTTGCCATGATTCGCGTTGATGCAATTGAAGGATGCACTGTTGCCAAGGCAACAGAAATTGCTGATGCTGCGAAATTCCCTGCGGAGGTTCGTGAGCAAGTAATTGAGATGCTGTGCAGCCTATGGAAAGTCTTGGTCGAGGAAGACGCAACATTGGTCGAAGTGAATCCACTAGCAAAGGTTGCAGATGGTCGCGTACTTGCCCTAGATGGCAAAGTTTCGCTAGATGACAATGCACAGTATCGCCATGAATCACACCTTGCTCTAATCGATAACGCACAAACTGATGCGATTGAATTGCGGGCTAAAGAATTTGATTTAAATTACGTTAAGTTGCAGGGCGAAGTTGGAATCATCGGAAACGGCGCCGGCCTTGTTATGTCCACGCTGGATGTTGTTGCCTATGCTGGCGAAGAATTTGGTGGGGTCAAACCAGCCAACTTCCTAGACATTGGTGGTGGTGCGAGTGCACAAGTTATGGCCAACGGACTAGATATTGTTTTGGGTGACCCAGAAGTGAAGGCCGTTTTCGTAAATGTCTTTGGTGGCATTACTGCTTGTGACGCTGTTGCAAATGGAATTGTGCAAGCAGTTGCCATGCTTGCTGAGCGCGGCGAACCAATAACCAAACCGATTGTTTGCCGCATCGATGGAAACAACGCAATTGAAGGTCGTCGCATTCTTGATGAATCAGGAATCGCGTTAATAGAACGTGTTGAAACTATGGATGATGCAGCTCGCCGCGTCGCCCAACTAGCTGCTGGTAAGTAGGAATTCTGATGGCAATTTTTATAACTGCGAATAGCAAAATTTTGGTTCAAGGAATGACGGGATCTGAAGGCACGAAACACACCCGTCGCATGATCGCCAGCGGAACTAACGTCGTTGCTGGCGTCACCCCTGGAAAGGGTGGCCAAGAAGTAGATGGCATCCCGGTCTTTGACAATGTAGGCGAAGCCATGGCTGCAACTGGCGCAGATGTTTCCGTTGTTTTTGTGCCACCAAAATTTGCTAAGGCCGCGGTAATTGAAGCGATTGATGCACAGATACCACTTTGCGTAGTTATCACTGAAGGTATTCCAGTACATGACACTGCAGTATTTTTTCAGTACGCAGAAAATTCTGGAAATACGAGATTAGTTGGTCCAAACTGCCCAGGTCTAATTAGCCCAGGACTTTCCAATGCCGGAATCATTCCAGGTGACATCACGCAAAAAGGTCGCATCGGATTGGTCAGTAAGTCTGGAACTTTGACTTACCAAATGATGTTCGAACTTCGTGATCTTGGTTTCTCAAGTTGTGTTGGAATTGGTGGCGATCCAATAATCGGAACTACACACATTGATTGTTTAGCTGCTTTTGAGGCGGACCCAGAAACCGATGTAATCGTGATGATTGGTGAGATTGGCGGCGACGCCGAAGAACGCGCTGCAGCGTTTATTAAAGACCATGTAACTAAACCAGTAATTGGTTATGTTGCAGGTTTCACTGCGCCAGAGGGAAAAACCATGGGCCACGCGGGCGCAATTGTTTCTGGATCATCTGGAACAGCAGCCGCTAAAAAAGATGCTCTCGAAGCAGCCGGCGTGCGAGTGGGTAAAACTCCAAGTGAAGCAGCGCGCTTAGTTCGTGAAGTTTTAGCCAGTCGCTAGAGCCGTGTCGGTTAGCCTTTTATTAAGGGCAAACTGGGACGATTTTAAATGTGGCTAATGCACTGTCAGGAAAAAAACCAAAGGGCGTACCACAACGTCAATGGCGACGGCCTGTTCCAGAAGAATACATAAACCACTATCCACCGCTTATCTCTGCCACTATCGCGGCCGTCGCGGCAGCAGTTATTGGCTATGTCATAACGCTTGGCTTTGTAATGGCTGTTTGGTTAGTTGCAGCGCATGGAACTGAGTCCACGCTAACTGTGATGCGGGCAGCCGGTGTAGCTTGGCAAGTCTTGCATTTAACTCCCGTTGTCATAGGAAACGTCGCACTCGGTGTATTACCTTGGGGATTCTTAGTAATACCAATATTAATTATTTGGAGAGCTACGCAATGGGCGTTGAAAAGTGCACAACCTAAAAGTGCCATCGACTTTGTCCGCGTTTCATTATCATTAAGTGCAATTTATTCTGTGCTGGCATTTGGCCTTAGCTTGATCTCGAATACAACTGGCTTAAAAACCTCAGTGGATTCAAGTGCACTGCATGCTTTTGTGTTGGCACTTGCTGTCACTTTGGTTTGCATAATCACATACGCACCGTCTCGCACTATCGTCACTGATGCGTTACCAAGAATAATTGTTAATGGAATTCGCCCAGCTTTCATTGCATTTGGCTTACTTTTTACTTTTGGATCATTACTTACATCAATTTCGCTAGCACTTCACTGGGAAGAAATGCGGGCAGTAACTTCATTGATGGCCCCCGGTGCAATCGATGGCTTGTTTATGACTTTGCTTGGCGTTGGATATTTACCAACCGTTAGTGTTTGGGCTTTGTCATACATACTCGGTCCAGGAATTCTAATTGGTGGCGGTGGCGTAGTTACCTCACAACTAACTAGCCCTGGCGCATTGCCAGCATTTCCCTTGCTATCAATTCTGCCCAATGAAACTCCACCGTTTGCCTCTTATCTAATTGCTATCCCAGTTTTAATTGGAGTTGTAATTTACTTTTTAATTCCGCGGGAGAGATGGGTTGCCCAAGGTGACTCCCTTGCAGTAGCCATGTCATTTGTATTGCGCTGGCGCGAAGTAGTTACGTTAATTTTTTCCTTAGGAATCCTTGGAATCCTTTTGTGGCTTGCCACAGCTGTTTCAAGTGGCGCACTTGGAACCAGCTTTTTGAAATTTGTAGGTCCCATGCCAAACCAAGTTGCGATTGCGGCGATTTCAATTTGTGGCTTGGCTGCGCTTTTGACCATGGTGCTACCCCGTTTAGTTTTATCGATTATTCACTGGCTGACTCATCGAGAATTTGCCACGAAATAGAATTGAAACTGTGCCCAATCTTCGTGTAGTAGTACTAGCTTCTGGGGCAGGCACACTTTTTGAAGCACTTGCACTTCGAGCCAATGAGATTGGTATCGAAATGATTGGACTTGTTACAGATGCAAAAGTTGCTGCTTGCGATCGTGCAGCTGCCCTCAATATTCCGGTCACAGTGATACCAATGGTTACGGATCGAGCAGATTGGGACCTCTCGCTTGCAACCGAATTAAATAGATTGCAGTCTGAGCTAATTGTGTCTGCAGGATTCATGAAGATCCTGGGACCAAAAGTTCTGGAAAGTCATATGGGTCGAATAATCAATACTCACCCAGCACTGCTTCCACTATTTCCTGGCGCACATGCAGTTCGTGATGCATTGGCGGCAGGCGTATCGGAAACTGGTACAACTGTGCACTTTGTTGATTCTGGTATCGATACTGGACCGATAATCGCGCAACAGCAAGTTATGGTTGAGCCAGATGATACTGAAGCACTTTTACATGAACGCATCAAAGAAGTAGAGCGAGAGTTACTTGTACGAGTGGTCCGTGACATTGCAAATGGAAACATTGAGCTTGGGAATGCGGTGCACAAATGAGCGAACATCGCACAATTAAACGCGCACTTATTAGCGTTTATGACAAAACTGGCCTAGTTGAGTTGGCTCAAGGCCTACACAGTGCTGGGGTAGCTATTGTTTCCACTGGGAGCACTGCGGCAGTAATTGCAGAGCTCGGGATTCCAGTCACCCAAGTAAAAGACGTAACTGGATTTCCAGAATCACTCGATGGTCGGGTTAAAACTTTGCATCCAAATATCCATGGCGGCTTACTGGCAGATGTGCGCAAACCTGATCATGTGGCGCAATTAAGTCAACTGGGTATCGAAGCTTTCGAACTTGTAGTCGTTAACTTGTATCCATTTGCCCAAACAGTTGCCTCGGGCGCCAGCATCGAAGAGTGCATCGAGCAAATAGATATAGGTGGCCCGGCTATGGTTCGGGCGAGTGCAAAAAATCATGCGAACGTTGCGGTCGTAGTTGACCCAAATTCATACGACGCGGTCTTAACTGCCATTCAAGGAAAAGGATTCAGCAAAAAAGATCGAATCGCACTGGCGACCTTAGCGTTTCAACACGTTGCCCAATATGACGTTGCGGTGGCAAGTTGGCTTGGCTCGGTAGTTTTGCCAGATTCGGATCCTGCAACAAGTGGCTTTCCCGCTTGGTTTGGCGGAGTTTGGGAACGCGCACAAACTTTGCTTTACGGCGAAAATCCGCATCAGGAAGCTGCGTTATATGTCTCAACATTTAGCGAACCAGGTATTGCGCAAGCGGAACAGTTACACGGCAAAGAAATGTCTTACAACAATTATGTTGATTCAGACGCGGCCTATCGGGCAGCTTATGATCACTTGCAACCAGCCGTAGCAATTATCAAACATGCAAATCCATGTGGTGTTGCTACGGGGTCAGACATTGCATCGGCTTACGAGAAAGCGCATGCTTCGGATCCAGTATCAGCATTTGGTGGAGTGATTGCGGCTAATCGAAAAGTCACAAAAGAAATGGCAATGGCTATTTCGCAAGTATTTACTGAAGTGATTTTGGCGCCAGATTTTGATGCTGCAGCACTGGAAATTCTGCAGGCCAAAGTCAACATCCGAATTTTGAAAGTATCGCCACCAAGTGATCACGTTCATGCTGAACTGCGACCTATCTCAGGCGGCTTGCTGTTGCAATCCCAAGATCGTTTCCAGAGTGCAGGCGACAAAGTTGCCAGCTGGACTTTAGTTTCAGGGACAGCGGCAAAGCAGGAAACTCTGGCAGATTTGGAATTTGCATGGCGCGCAATTCGTTGCGTTAAATCAAATGGAATTCTATTAGCTAAAGATTTAGCGGCCGTAGGAATTGGAATGGGTCAAGTCAATCGGGTTGACTCAGCTCGATTGGCAGTTTTACGTGCTGGCACACAGCGCGCTGCAGGAAGTGTTGCAGCAAGTGATGCCTTCTTCCCATTCGCTGATGGTCTGGAAGTGCTGATAGACGCAGGTATTACGGCAGTGGTTTCGCCAGGTGGTTCTGCGCGAGATGCAGAAGTTATCGCCGCCGCCGACAATGCGGGTATCACCATGTATTTCACAGGAACTAGACATTTCTTTCATTAACGAAAGGGATCCTAGGCCTCCCACCTAACTTCTTAAATAACTGGCAGGATAGGCAAGTTATGAAAAATTTCGTAAATAAGCAGTGGCCCATTCTTTTGGTTTATTTCGGGATCTTAATTTCCCTAGCAGTTGTGGTTTTTGTTGACTTCAGATCCGGCGCAATTTTGTTGTCGTTAAATGTTTTGCTGGCTTTTTTGTTTAGACTTCGGCTACCAGATTCAAAAGCAGGTTGGCTCAGGATTAGACGTCGCCGCATTGATTTGACGGTTCTTGCAACACTTGGAATTTTGTTATTTATCTTGGCATTAGTAGTGCCACAGGGGAGCAAGTAATTTCATGATCGAAACAACTGAAAAAAAATCGGGAATTAAAGTTTCACATATCGTAATTACATTTATTGCATCTGTGATTATTACCGCACAATCATCAGTAAATAGTGAGCTAAATACATTCACCGATTACCCGCTGGTAACTGCGCTGATAAATTTTGCAACTGGTCTGCTGATTCTTTCCGCAATGATGTTAATAAGTCGGCCAATACGTCAGGGATTCTTTCGAATCCCAAGTCTGATCCGAGCTGGAACATTGCGTAGATGGCAATTACTTGGTGGATTATCTGGTGCATTTTTTGTCTCGACACAAAGTGGATTGGTTCAAGTTATTGGAGTAGCAATTTTTACTGTTGCCGTTGTTGCGGGTCAAACTTTTGCAGCGTTACTCGTTGACAAATTTGGAATTGGACCGGCCGGCAAGCAGGCAGTGACATTGGCTCGAGTTGGCGCGGCGATTTTGGGAATCCTTGGCGTAATAGTGTCGGTTTTAGGTCAAGGTTCAACAAATGAGGTGGCATTTGGCGCTGTACTTGTTGCGTTTGCAGCAGGTGCACTTGTGGCAACTCAGCCTGCGCTCAATGGACAAATTGCTAATTTCACCGGTCAGCCTGCCGCAGCCGCGATGGTCAACTTCATAGTTGGCTTTATTGTTTTGATAATTGTTTTTGGAGCGAAGCAACAAATCGCGCCGCAGGCAATCATAGTTCCGCCGATGCCTTGGGAGAACCCAATAATTTGGCTGGGTGGACCATTCGGAGTAATTTTCGTCTTGACTGCGGCGTTCATGGCAAAAACCCTTGGCGTTTTCTTATTCACTTTAACTTCCGTAGTAGGTCAACTGTCGGGGGCGATCCTGATGGACGTTGTTTTTCCAACAGCAACCACAAACATCACATGGCAATTATTAGTTGGAATATCGATGACTGGCGCTGCCGTTGTCTTAGCGAGTGGAAAGCAAAAAGCTAAGAATAAGTAACACTGTCTGCAAAAGACTTCATATCAGGAAAAACTGCATCTGGAGCTGCGCTAGCTTGCGGAGCAGCTCCAATTCCTCTGCGCTTTATATGCACAGTAGTCATTCCGATACTTTTTGCTGGAGCGTGGTCATGAAACAAACTTTGAGCCACATGCAGAATTCGATCTTTTGAGATTCCAAGAGTTCGTTGAATTTTTTCATGGGCAAAATGGAAGTTTTCAATGTTTGGTTTGTAGGAGCCAACCTGGGCTGCCGTAATTACTTCGTCAAAGGTTATTCCAAGTCGAGCAGCTGATGCTGCAAATAGATCATCATCGCAATTTGTGATGACTACGAGCTTGTACTTCTTCTGTAGGGAACTTAGGGCTTCGTGCGAATCAGAAAAAGCGGGCCAATCGAGAACGCTCGCACCAAATTGCGCCTCTTGTTCCGGCGATACTTCCAAATCAAGTTCGGTAGCCAATAAGCGCAAAGTTAGTCCGAGAACTTCGCGGTAATTCTTATATGGAACCTCAGCAAGATGCTCATTGAAGGCAAATCGTTCGAGCAATTGCGCATCCGATACTGATTCGATTTCTGAGCCGAGAGCCGACCTAAGGCCAGATAAAATTCCAGATTCCCAATCGATTAATGTGCCGTAGCAATCAAAAGTTAAGGCATCAAATGCGTCGTAATCAATCAAGTTCACTCCAGGGTTAGGTTGTTGCCACCAATCTAGTTGCCGGGCAAATCCTGATGATTTGCGGACCAGATGAATCAGTTAACGCTGGTGTGGGCTAGAATAAAAGTGTCTTGACGTCAAGATACTTTCACTTTAAGGATTTTTTATGGCTGGCAAAGTAACTGTTGTGGGCGCTGGGTTCTATGGCTCAACAACTGCGCTACGAATCGCAGAATACAACATTGTGGACACGGTGGTTTTAACTGACATCCTCGATGGAAAAGCTGAGGGCTTAGCTCTTGATATGAATCAGTCTCGCGCGATCGAGGGATTTGAAACCAAAGTGATTGGTCAAACGACAACTGTTGAAGGCGCAGGTTATGAAGCGATTTCAGGCTCCGATGTAGTTGTTATTACAGCCGGGCTTCCTCGCAAGCCTGGTATGAGTCGCATGGACTTGATTGAAACTAACGCAAAGATTGTGCGTGGGGTAGCGGAGAATGTTGCCAAGCACGCACCGAACGCCGTGATCATCGTAGTTTCAAACCCACTTGATGAAATGACAGCGCTTACTCAACTCGCAAGCGGCTTTCCTAAAGAGCGAGTGCTTGGCCAAGCTGGCATGTTAGACACAGCGCGCTTTACAAACTTTGTAGCGGAAGAACTAAAGGTTCCAGTTTCCAGTGTTAAGACTCTAACTTTGGGTTCACATGGCGACACCATGGTTCCAGTGCCTTCACGCTGCACCGTGGACGGTAAAGCGTTAGCGGATTTATTAGCAGCCGAAAAGATTGACGAGCTAGTAGTGCGCACTCGTAATGGTGGCGCAGAAGTTGTTGCGTTGTTAAAAACGGGCTCGGCTTATTATGCACCGTCAGCAGCAGCAGCGCGTATGGCGCGAGCAGTGATTGAAGATTCTGGCGCAGTTATGCCAGTGTGTGCTTGGGTTGATGGCGAATATGGAATTAAGGGTGTTTACCTGGGAGTAGAAGCCCAAATTGGCAAAGGTGGCATACGCAAAGTTGTTGAAACCAAGTTAACTGATAGTGAACTTGCTGAACTTAAAGTTGCTGCCGAAGCTGTCCGAGAAAAACAAGCCGATGTAGCGGGTCTATAACTTATGTCGAAAATTAAAGTAAAAGGTACTGTCGTTGATCTAGACGGCGACGAGATGACTCGCATAATTTGGTCCTTTATTAAGGAACAGCTAATTCTTCCGTACCTAGATATAAATATCGATTACTACGACCTAGGTATGGAAAATCGTGATGCAACCGATGATCAAGTAACAATCGACTCTGCAAATGCGATCAAGAAGCATGGCGTTGGCATTAAATGCGCGACGATCACACCCGATGAAGCTCGGGTAGAAGAATTTGGATTAAAGAAAATGTGGAAGTCGCCAAACGGCACGATTCGCAATATTCTAGGAGGCGTTATTTTCCGGGAACCAATCATCATCAGCAATATTCCTCGCCTTGTTCCAAGTTGGACCAAGCCAATCATCGTAGGGCGTCATGCGTATGGCGATCAGTACAAAGCTACAGATGTAAAAATTCCAGGTGCTGGCTCGTTAACTATGACCTTTACCCCGGCTGATGGCGGGGAACCAATGGAATTGAATATTTTCGATTTCCCATCTTCTGGTGTTGCCATGGGCATGTACAACTTGGATGAATCAATCCGCGAATTCGCTAGAGCTTCGTTGCGCTATGGCTTAAATCGTAATTACCCAGTTTATCTTTCGACTAAGAACACAATCTTGAAGGCATACGACGGTCAGTTCAAGGATATATTCCAGGACGTGTTCGAAACTGAATTCAAAAAAGAATTCGATGCAGCTAGACTCACTTACGAGCATCGCCTTATTGATGACATGGTTGCCTGTGCTTTGAAGTGGGAAGGTGGCTATGTCTGGGCTTGCAAGAACTACGACGGAGATGTGCAGTCTGACACCGTTGCTCAAGGCTTTGGATCACTTGGCTTAATGACATCAGTACTCATGACACCGGATGGTAAGACCGTGGAAGCTGAAGCTGCCCATGGCACAGTGACTCGTCACTATCGCCAGCATCAGAAGGGTGAACCAACGTCCACCAATCCAATTGCCTCAATCTTTGCTTGGACTCAAGGATTAGCTCACCGCGGCAAGTTGGACGGCACACCTGAAGTAACAAAATTTGCTGAGACTCTTGAACGCGTGTGCATCGAAACTGTGGAAAGTGGAAAGATGACCAGCGATCTTGCGCGCCTAATAAGTAGAGATCAGCCTTACTTAACGACGCAAGAATTCCTTGCTGCAATTAATGAAAATCTGCAGAAAGCAATGTCGGCTTAATTTATGCTCGGTGTGATTTCGGCGAATGCCAATGGAGTTCGGGCATCTCTTAAACGTGGTGGGTTTGACTGGATTAAGTCGCAACTTGATTCTGGTGTTGCTGATGTAATTTGCTTACAAGAGGTTCGAGCCACCACTGAACAATTAAATGAGGTACTAGCGAGCGCTGGGTTATCCGACCTTCACATTGCTCACGATTCCAGTGCCCGGTTAGGCCATGCGGGTGTTGCTATCTTGAGTACACGAACACTTTTGAACATTAAAACTGGTGTTGGTCCAAAAGAATTTGCTGACACGGGTCGGTGGGTGCAAGCAGATATTGAGACTAAGAAAGGCCCAATGACAATTGCTTCGGTTTACGTTCATTCCGGCGATGCCGAAAAACCAGTCCAGTTAGAAAAGTATCGATTTTTAGATGCGTTGACTAAGAAGTTTCAAGCAGCTCAAAAAACTGATGGCTTATTTTTGGCAAGTGGGGACTTCAATGTTGGACACCGGGAATTAGATATTAAAAACTGGAAAGGCAACGTCGCTAACTCTGGTTTTTTGCCAGAGGAACGTGCCTATTTTGATAAGTGGTTTGAAAAAGTTGGTGTTGTTGATTTGGGTCGTCGGGTTGCTGGCGAAGTTGAGGGTCCTTACACCTGGTGGTCTTGGCGCGGTCAGGCATTCGATAACAATGCTGGCTGGCGCATTGATTACCACGTTGCAAATAGCGCTTTAGCCCCACATTGCACCGACGTTGTTGTCGGACGAGCAAATACTTATGCCGAGCGTTGGAGCGATCATGCGCCAGTGACCGCGCACTTTAACTTGTAGAATTCAATACATGAACACCTTTTGGCAAACCATGGCCATTGTTTTACTCTTCACAATCGTTGGCGGAATTTTTGCTGCTGCCGAAACTGCGCTCATTACCTTACGAGATAGCCAAGTAAAGAAGCTCGCAGCCGCTGGTCGTCGAGGTCGCCGACTAGAAAAATTGATGTTAAACCCCAATCGCTTCTTAGGATCCGTTCAGGTAGGAGTAACTCTTGCTGGCTTCCTTTCAGCAGGCTATGGTGCTTCAAAAATTGTGCCAATCTTTAGTCCGAAAATTGTTAGCTGGGGATTAAGTCCAAGCGCCGCCGAAACTCTGGCTTTCGTTAGTGCCACAGTATTGATTGCTTACTTGTCTCTGGTCGTTGGTGAACTAACGCCGAAACGGCTAGCAATTCAGCACGCAGAGCGTTACGCACTTTTATTAGTTACACCCGTTGATTTCATTGCAAAAATTACGGCCCCTTTTATTTGGTTGCTTTCAAAATCTTCCGATGCGCTGCTTAGAATTCTGGGCGGTGATCCAAAGGCAGGTAAGGAACAAATTTCCGGGGAAGAATTACGTGGCATGGTGGCGATGCATCAAGACTTAACTCACGCCGAACGCGAATTAATTGACGACGTTTTTGAGGCCGGTGATCGTGAGATTCGCGAGATCATGATTCCCCGGACTGAAGTTGCATTCCTTGATGCCGATTTGCCGGTTTACAAGGCAGTGAAGATCGTTGCCGATAAGCCACATTCGCGGTACCCAGTTTCTGATGATTCCGAAGATGATGTTCTTGGGTTCGTGCACGTTCGAGATTTACTCGATCCAGAAATTCGGGAGCGTTCCATTCGAGTTGGGGACTTGGTCCGCGAAGTTGCTCGCCTGCCGGGCACGAAGCGCGTAATTCCCGCACTAACTGACATGCGCGCAACTAACGCTCACATGGCGATTGTGGTGGATGAATATGGTGGCACAGCGGGAATCATCACGATGGAAGATCTTGTTGAAGAACTAATCGGCGACATTCGCGATGAATACGATACTGATGCATCCGAAGGCGTTATTCCTTTTGGTAAAGATATTGTTGTTGATGGCTTATTAAACCTTGATGACTTTCTAGAAGAAACTTTGATCGAATTGCCAGAAGGCCCATACGACACTGCAGCTGGATTCCTGGCATCGCAATTAGGTCGAATCCCGATGGTTGGCGATGAGATTGTGATTGAGTCAAGTACCTTAAGCGTCCTAGAGATGGATGGCCGTCGAGTGTCCCGAATTCGAGTGGTTCGTTCTGCCACAATAGGGCAATGACACCGCGCGTACTTTCTGGCATTCAACCAACTTCCGATAGCTTCCATGTTGGAAATCATCTGGGCGCGTTGCAAAATTGGGTTGCGATGCAAGACACCCACGAATGCGTTTATTTCATCGCTGACATGCATGCAATCACAGTTGAGCAGGATCCAGTCCAGTTACGAAAGCGAACTCTGCTTTCTTATGCCCAGTTATTAGCACTTGGAATTGATCCAAAGCGCTCCACGCTTATTGTGCAAAGCCATATCCCAGAACATGCGCAACTCATGTGGGTTATGTCCTCGATCACTGGACTCGGTGAAGCTAATCGAATGACGCAATTTAAAGATAAATCTGCAAAAGATGGTGCAACGGGTGCCAGCGTTGGATTACTTACCTATCCGATTCTGCAGGCGGCTGACATTTTGCTCTATCAGCCAAACGCTGTGCCAGTTGGCGAAGATCAAAGGCAGCACCTAGAACTAACTCGCGATCTAGCGATTCGATTTAACTCTCGCTTTGGTGAAACGTTCACAGTTCCACAAGCGCACATTGTTAAGGGCACGGCAAAGATTCAAGACTTGCAAGACCCAACAGCAAAAATGAGTAAGTCCTCGCCTAGCGGCTGCATTAATTTATTAGATCCAGTCAAGACGACTGAAAAGAAAATCAAGTCAGCTGTGACTGATTCAGACTCTGTTGTCGAATTTAATCCAGCTAAAAAAGCTGGAGTCTCTAATTTGTTGACGATTATGTCGGCATACACTCAGACGCCAATTGATGACTTGGTCAAAAGTTTTGCAGGTCGCATGTATGGCGACTTGAAGAAAGAAACTGCCGCAGCAGTTATTGGTTTCGTCGAACCATTCCAAGCAAAAGTTGAATCGTTCATGTCGGACACCGGCGAACTTGAAAAAATGATGCGCACTAGTGCTGTAAAAGCGCGAGAGATAGCCAGTAAAACTCTTGCCGAAGTGCACGACAAACTTGGCTTTGTCCGACCATGAGTTACGACGTAATACTTTTTGATTTAGATGGCACGCTTACAGATTCTGGTTTAGGTGTTGCAAACGGCGTGCTCTACGCATTAGAGGAAATGAAGTTTGAAAAACCCGATGCGCAGTTGCTGAAGAAGTACCTAGGCCCACCACTTTGGACATCATTTGCTGACTATGCAGGCATGTCCCAAGATCAAACAATCGAAGCCGTTAAGTTGTATCGCGAGTACTACAACGAAACTGGCGCCTATGAAAACTCGGTTTATCCAGGAATTCCGGAATTACTTAAAAGATTGACGCAAGCCGGAAAGACTGTTGCGGTAGCCACTTCCAAAGTTGACTATGCCGCGGTCAAGATTTTGCAACACTTTAATTTGGATCACTATTTCGAGGTGATTGCTGGCTCTGATGAGTCTGGGGAATTAAGAGGTACCAAGGCCCTGGTTATTGCTCATGCCTTGGCGGAACTTCGAATGTGCGACGGTACCAATATCATCATGATTGGCGACCGGGAACACGATATTTTGGGTGCCAAGGAACATGCAATCCCTGGAATTGGCGTTCTATATGGATACGGTGATCGAGCCGAACTAGCTGCCGCTGGGGCAGTGTCAATAGTGGCAGATGTTGCGGAATTGGAGACTGAGCTTTTCCGCTAGATTTTGTGCGACATGTCACGTTACCAATTCCCTAGGCTGCTCTGCAGTCAAATGGGTTTGACCATAAACTCTTGCCTATGGCATTAAAATCTATGGAAAATGGCGTTGGCTCACCTGGGCGCGCAAAAATTGGTGTTAGGCACCTTCGAACAGATAAGTGGTGGATATCTCCACTTATTTCGGTACTCGTACTAGTTTCGTTTATCGCGTATTCAACGTGGCGGGCCTTTGAAAACGACTTTTACTACGTAGATCACATGATTTCGCCGTTCTACGCACCGTGCTTGGCTACATCTTGTCCACCAGAGGCCATTTTGTTCGGAACGCCATTTGGTGATTGGTGGACGCTGTCACCAGCGTTGTTGATTTTAGTTTTCCCATTGGGCTTTCGTTTAACTTGCTACTACTACCGTAAAACTTATTACCGTGCGTTTTGGATGTCACCATCTGCCTGCGCAGTAGCTGAGCCACACAAAAAGTACACCGGAGAGACTCGCCAGCCACTCCTATTGCAAAACTCTCACCGCTACTTTTTCTTCGCTGGCTTAATTTTCAATGTGATTTTGACCTACGATGCCTTTCTTGCTTTTAAGAATCCAGAAGGTGAATGGGGGCACATGAGTGTTGGCACAGTCGTACTTCTTGCCAACGCCATTTTCTTGTGGCTTTACTCCCTCTCTTGTCACTCCTGCCGACATGCAGTTGGAGGTCGTCTGAAGCATTTCAGCGCGAACCCAGTTCGTTACAAGATGTGGACTTTTGTTTCATCACTAAATCCACACCATCCAAAATTTGCTTGGGTGTCACTAATTGGTGTTGCGCTTTGCGATCTTTACGTCCGCAGCGTTGCAACAGGACAAATCACTAACTTCTACATCTTCTAAAGGGGATTTGAAAACACATGGCTGAATTCGAACGTCACCAATACGACGTGCTAATCATTGGTGCTGGCGGCGCTGGACTTCGCGCGGCAATTGAGGCACGGGCAAGTGGACTTCGCACTGCGATTATTTGTAAATCCCTTTTTGGTAAAGCGCATACCGTTATGGCTGAAGGCGGAATTGCCGCCAGCATGGGTAACGTAAATAGTAAAGACAACTGGATGGTCCATTTCCGTGACACCATGCGTGGTGGCAAGTTCCAGAACAACTGGCGGATGGCTGAACTTCACGCCAAGGAAGCTCCAGATCGAGTTTGGGAACTAGAAACCTACGGTGCACTTTTTGACCGCACCCCAGAAGGCAAAATTAGCCAACGTAACTTTGGTGGTCACGAGTACCCGCGCTTAGCGCATGTTGGAGATCGCACCGGCTTGGAATTGATTCGCACCATGCAGCAAAAAATCGTTTCCTTGCAGCAAGAAGATTTTGCGGAATCGGGTGACTACGAATCAAAAATTAAAGTTTTCCCAGAGCTCACCATTACAGAAATATTTAAAACAGATGGCAAAGTTTCGGGTGCACTCGGTTACTGGCGTGAGTCCGGAGAGTTTGTTGTTTTTGAAGCACCCGCAGTAGTTCTTGCAACTGGTGGAATTGGAAAATCATTCAAGGTAACTTCCAACTCGTGGGAAGGTACTGGCGATGGCCACGCACTTGCCCTAAAAGCTGGTGGTAATTTAATGCACATGGAATTTATTCAATTCCATCCAACTGGCATGGTTTGGCCACTGAGTGTTAAAGGCATTTTGGTTACTGAGTCAGTGCGTGGTGATGGTGGCGTGCTACGAAACTCGGAAGATCGTCGCTTTATGTTCGATTACATCCCACCAATTTTTAAAAAGCAATACGCCGATACGGAAGAAGAAGCCGATCGCTGGTACACCGATCCAGAAAATAATCGCCGACCACCAGAACTTCTGCCACGCGATGAAGTCGCGCGCGCTATTAATACGGAAGTTAAGGCAGGCCGTGGTTCCCCGCATGGTGGCGTATTCCTAGATGTGTCGACTCGACTCACACCAGAAGTGATTAAGGCTCGCCTCCCATCTATGTGGCATCAATTCAAGGAACTCGCTGACGTGGACATTACAGAGCAGGCCATGGAAGTAGGGCCTACGTGCCACTACGTTATGGGTGGCGTTCAAGTTGATCCTGAGACTGGCGCAGCAACAGGCGTTCCTGGATTATTTGCAGCTGGCGAAGTTGCCGGCGGTATGCATGGCTCTAACCGACTGGGTGGAAATTCACTTTCTGACTTATTGGTCTTTGGCCGTCGCGCTGGAATGGGCGCAAGTAAGTACGTAGCTGAACTAGTCTCGAAGCCTGCGTTGGCACAATCTGAAATCGACCGAGCATTAGCGATAGCAATTGCACCATTTAATGGGGCTAGCAAAGAGAATGCTTACTCAGTTCACTATGAACTTCAGCAAATGATGAATGACCTTGTGGGCATTATTCGTGTTGGTAAAGAAATGACAGAAGCAATTAGCCGACTCGAAGACTTGAAGGCGCGCGCCAAAAACGTGAGCGTTACTGGCGATCGATTGTTCAATCCAGGTTGGCACATTGCGCTGGACCTCATAAATATGGTTCTCGTCAGTGAATCAATCGCCAAATCTGCTTTGGAGCGGGAAGAATCCCGTGGTGGCCACACTCGAGATGACTTCCCAACCATGGATCCAAAATGGCGCGCAATTCACGTCATCACCTCATGGGATGGTTCAACTGTTAGCACGCAACGTGAGTCCTTGCCTGCGCTACCAACAGAACTGGCAACACTTTTTGATGTGGATGAATTGCAGAAATACTTGCTGCCCGAAGAAATGGCGCAGCTGGGAATGGGAGGTAAGTAATGGGTTACTTAGCATCAATGCGAGTTTGGCGCGGCAACAGCGCCGACGGACAACTTGAAGAGCATAAAGTTGAAGTCAGTGAAGGTGAAGTTGTTCTCGATGTTATTCACCGACTTCAAGCTACCGATGCACCAGATTTAGCCGTTCGTTGGAATTGCAAGGCCGGTAAGTGTGGGTCTTGCAGTGTGGAAATTAATGGCAAACCTCGATTGATGTGCATGACACGCATGAACACTTTTGCTGAAGACGAGACTGTCACGGTTACTCCGATGCGCGCATTCCCAGTAATCAAGGATCTCGTCACGGACGTATCGTTTAATTACCAAAAAGCCCGAGAGATCCCATCATTTAAGGGTCCGGAAAATCTTAAATTGGGTGAATATCGCATGGAGCAAATTGATGTGCAGCGAAGTCAAGAGTTCCGCAATTGCATTGAATGCTTTTTATGCCAAGACACTTGCCATGTAATTCGTGACCACGAAGAAAATAAGCCACAATTTGCCGGTCCACGCTTCTTCATTCGAATTGCTGAGTTAGAAATGCATCCGCTGGATCAGCTCAACCGCACTAAAGCGGCCCAAGAAGAGCATGGCATTGGCATGTGTAACATCACAAAATGCTGCACTACAGTGTGCCCGCAAAATATCAAGATTACGGATAATGCGATCATTCCGATGAAAGAACGTGTGGTCGATAAGAAGTACGATCCACTTGTCTGGCTTGGAAACACAATTAGTCGCCGTAAATCCGACTAATCTTGCATTTATGGGGATTACGCAATCAGGTCTGCCGATTGATCCGGTCTATGGACCGAAGTCACGCGCGGGCTGGGAGCCAGAAGCTGAACTAGGTGAGCCTGGGGCATTTCCCTACACTCGTGGTATTTATCCCTCGATGTACACGGGTCGCCCGTGGACTATGCGTCAATATGCGGGATTTGGCACTGCCGCGGAATCAAACGAGCGGTATCACCAACTTTTAGCAGCTGGCACCACTGGATTAAGCGTTGCCTTTGATCTGCCAACCCAAATGGGTTACGACTCCGATCACCAACTTGCCAAAGGTGAAGTAGGTAAAGTCGGAGTGGCGATTGACACAGTCGAAGACATGAAAGTTTTATTTGATCGAATTCCTCTTGATCAAGTTTCAACTTCGATGACTATTAACTCACCAGCAGCTACTTTGCTTTTGATGTATCAATTGGTTGCTGAAGGCGAAGGTATTTCTGGGTCTGCGCTAAATGGCACAATTCAAAATGACGTTCTTAAGGAATATATTTCCCGCGGCACCTACATTTACCCGCCGGCTCAATCCTTGCGTCTAACGACAGACATTTTTGCTTACTGCGCTAAAGAGATTCCTCGCTGGAACACTATTTCTATTTCTGGATATCACATGGGTGAAGCAGGTGCAACTCCTGCACAAGAAATCGCCTTCACACTTTCTAATGGCATTGAATATGTTCGGGCCGCAATTGCCGCTGGCATGCAAGTTGATGATTTTGCGCCTCGGCTAGCATTCTTCTTTGTTTCTCGCACCACACTTTTAGAAGAAGTTGCTAAGTTCCGAGCTGCGCGGCGAATCTGGGCGCGCGTCATGAAAGATGAATTTAAAGCAGTCAACCCAAAAAGTCAGATGTTGCGCTTTCATACCCAAACAGCGGGCGTGCAATTAACTGCCCAGCAACCCGAAGTTAATCTCGTTCGCGTTGCCGTTCAAGGATTAGCTGCGGTCTTAGGCGGAACTCAATCACTTCACACTAATTCTTTTGACGAGGCAATCGCTCTTCCAACTGAAAAAGCAGCTCGGTTAGCACTTCGCACCCAGCAGGTACTCGCGTATGAAACAGATATAACGGCAACAGTAGATCCATTTGCTGGTTCCTATGTTGTCGAAGCTTTAACTGATGAGATTGAAGTTGAGATTCTGCGTTTGATGGGCAAAGTTGAAGAATTTGGTGGGGCAACTAAAGCAATTGAAGTTGGTTTTCAAAAGAATGAAATTGAAACTTCGGCATATGATTACGCGCTACAGATTGATAAAGGCGAGCGTGTTGTTGTTGGAGTAAATAAATTTGCCATTGATGTTGAAGAGAAATACGAACCACTTCGAGTAGATCCAGCAATCGGGGAGCAGCAAGTAGCTCGCTTGGCTGCAATACGTGCTTCGCGAGATAACACGGAAGTGACCCGCGCACTTGGTGCGATTAAAAAGGCCGCTGAATCTACGGAAAATTTGATGCATCCAATGAAGCAAGCGCTCGCAGCGCAAGCCAGTGGTGGCGAAGTTGCGGATGCATTGCGCGAAGTTTGGGGACGTTACAGTCCACCGGATATTTTCTAGGAAATTACTACTTAATTTCCCACAGGCTTATTTGGATGGAAATTACTACTTAATTTCCATCAGTTCAGTGCCAGTAGCCACAGTCGTTCCAACTTCGGCATTTAAGCCAGTGATAATTCCTGCTTTATGCGCAGTTAACGGCTGCTCCATTTTCATTGCCTCTAGGACAATTACAAGATCTCCTTGGGCAACTTCCTGACCTTCAGTTACCGCGATTTTCACGATGGTTCCTTGCATTGGGGAAACAACGGAATCACCGCTTCCTGCGGCGCCAGATTTTTTATTCATTTTGCGCGCAGGTTTCTTCGCTCCGCCGGCCGAACCAATGGCCATGTCAGAAGGCAAAATTACTTCGATTCGGCGGCCATCAACTTCAACTGTGATTGGAGTGCGCTGGGCTGTTTCAGTCAGATCTCCAGTAGCACCGGAAAATGCAGGAATGGTGTTGTTAAATTCGGTTTCAATCCAACGAGTATGTACTGAAAACGGTGTGTTTGGATCAGCTGGCGCAAATGCTGGATCACTCACAACTGCGCGGTGAAAAGTAAGTGCAGTGGCGATGCCATCGATTTCAAATTCAGCAAGTGCCCGGCGCGAACGCTCAAGTGCTTCTTGCCGAGTTCGGCCAGTAACGATGAGCTTGGCAAGTAACGAATCGAAATTTCCACCAATTACGTCGCCTTTTTCAAAACCTGCGTCTAACCGAATTCCTGGTCCACTTGGCGGATTCCAAAGCGTTAATGAACCTGGGGCTGGCAAGAAACCACGACCTGGATCTTCGCCATTGATTCGAAATTCTATGGAGTGACCGCGCAGTTCAGGATCGCCATATCCGAGTTCTTCACCTTGGGCAATGCGAAATTGTTCACGAACTAAATCAATGCCAGCAACTTCTTCGGAAACTGGATGCTCAACTTGAAGGCGGGTATTTACCTCTAAGAATGAAATGGTGCCATCAAGACCAATTAAGAATTCACAAGTTCCAGCGCCAACGTATTTTGCCTCTTTCATGATGGCCTTGCTTGATGAATAAAGTTCATCAATTTGCGACTGGGATAGGAATGGCGCGGGTGCCTCTTCCACAAGTTTTTGGTGTCTACGCTGCAAGGAACAATCGCGAGTTGAAACGATAACTACGTTGCCGTGCTCATCCGCTAAACATTGTGTTTCAACGTGACGCGGGTTATCTAAATAACGCTCAACGAAACATTCGCCGCGACCAAATGCAGCAACCGCTTCGCGAACCGCAGATTCAAACAACTCAGGAATCTCTTCTAAGTTACGCGCAACTTTTAGGCCGCGACCGCCACCGCCGAACGCTGCCTTAATTGCGATTGGTAAACCATGCTCTTTAGCAAATGCCACAACTTCGTTGCTGTCTTTTACTGGATTTGGTGTTCCTTGTACTTGGGGCGCACCAGCGCGCGCAGCAATGTGGCGAGCTGAGACCTTGTCGCCTAAATCGCGAATTGCTTGGGGTGGGGGACCAATCCAGATTAAGCCAGCTGAAATAACGGCTTGGGCAAAGTCGGCATTTTCAGAGAGAAACCCGTAGCCGGGGTGAACTGCATTTGCGCCAGATTTTTTAGCGGCGTCAATTAACTTTTCAATAACTAGGTAGCTTTCAGCAGCAGTGTTGCCACCGAGAGAAAATGCCTCATCGGCGATTTTTACATGCTGGGCATCTCGATCAGGTTCAGCGTAAACCGCAACACTTGCAATCCCAGAATCAGCACAGGCACGTGCAACGCGAATTGCGATCTCGCCGCGATTTGCAATCAGTACTTTTTCAATCTTTCGATTGGCGCCCACGTAAACTCCTTGATTTTCAAGACTTAAATCATTAGTTGACTAAGTCTATTAGTCCCAAAGATCAGTCCATTCAATGCTCATGTCCATGGCAAATTCGCGTAATAGCGCCAGAGATATCCCGCCCACTGCTGGACTATCGCCACTCATTCGGGTTATAAAGGCAGCACTTTTGCCTTCGTGAGTAAAGCCGCCGGCAACTGCCAAGGGTTCACCAGTTGCTACATATGCAGTAATTTCTGCGTCAGAAATATCCGCGAACTCAACTTTTGCTCCGGCTACGCCAGATCTAACTTGGCCCGTAATTAAATCCTTAACCCAGTGACCCGTGTGAAGGTAGCCTGACTTGCCCCGCATTTCTTTCCAGCGCGCTACGGCAATTTCTGGCGTTCCTGGCTTACCCAAAGATTGGCCGGCAAATTCCAGCATTGAGTCAGCCGCAATAACTAGTAATGCTCGATTCTCGGTGATTGTTATGTTGGCGCAAACTGATTCCCCTTTAGCTGCCGCTAAAGCGATACACAGATTTTCCGTATTAATAGGTGAAAGATTAGCGGTCAGTTCATCTTCATCAACGTGACTAATTTGAATTAGCGGGGTTATGCCTGCGTTTTTTAATAACGAATAACGTGAGATTGATGCTGATGCAAGTAAAACGGTACGAGACATGTTTTCAGAGTCGTGGATTTAGTAAGGATGCGGCAGCGCGGAACGACGCCAAGTGCCAGCGCCATGTTCGAATGATTTGCGAACACCACGATGTGCGGCATTCCATTCCGGGCGAAGTGAAGTGCGCCCTTTAGTCTGTGCCTTTTGCGCGGCCTGCGCCGTGATTACCATGATCACTGCAGCAAGTTCTTGTGGATCAGGCGAGCCCTTAACAACTTTAAAATCCTGACTCACAGCGGAATGTTTCCATGCTTTTTGGGAGGGAGAATTTGTCGCTTACCACGTAGCGAGCGAAGTGCCTTCACAACGCTTACTCGAGTCTCATGCGGCAAAATAACGCGATCAATATATCCGCGTTCAGCAGCGACGTAAGGATTTGCAAACTTATCGTCGTACTCTTCCAAAAGGCGAGTGCGTTCTTCGTCCGGCTTCTTGGCATCAATTAGTTCCTTGCGGTACAAAACATTAACTGCTCCTTGCGCTCCCATAACTGCGATCTGGGCACTTGGCCAAGCTAAGTTGATGTCAGCCCCGAGGTGCTTGGATCCCATTACGTCGTAAGCGCCACCGTAAGCTTTGCGAGTAATAATTGTTACAAGTGGGACAGTCGCTTCTGCATATGCGTAAAGCAACTTAGCGCCACGACGAATAATTCCCTGCCATTCTTGGTCAGCACCTGGCAAGAAGCCTGGAACATCAACCAAAGTGATAACTGGAACATTAAAGGCATCACAAGTTCGAACGAAGCGAGCAGCTTTTTCACTGGCGTCAATATCGAGTGTGCCTGCGAACTGCATGGGCTGGCTGGCAACTAAACCAACTGGGCGCCCTTCAACACGGCCGTAGCCACAAATAATATTCGGGGCAAACATACTTTGTGTTTCGAGGAACTCACCATCATCAACGATTGCCTCAATGACTTTGTGCATGTCGTAAGGCTGATTTGGGGAATCTGGAATTATGGTGTCCAAAGTGAGATCATGCTCTGAAATTTCTAAATCTGCTTCGATTTCCACGCAAGGAACTTCGTCCATATTATTACTTGGCAAAAACGACAATAAATTTTTGACGTAATCAAGGGCATCATCTTCATCGCTTGCCATGTAATGAGCAACGCCTGACTTGGTATTGTGCGTTCTCGCGCCACCTAAGTCTTCGAAGGCTACTTCCTCACCAGTCACAGTCTTTATAACTTCAGGTCCAGTTATGAACATATGTGAAGTTTGATCGACCATGACTATAAAGTCAGTTAGCGCTGGTGAATAAACTGCGCCACCAGCACATGGTCCCAAGATCAGTGAAATTTGGGGGATCACTCCGGATGCGTGGGCATTGCGCTTAAAAATTTCGCCGTACAAGCCAAGGGACACTACGCCTTCTTGAATGCGAGCGCCACCAGAATCGTTTATCCCAATCATTGGCACACCAGTTTTTAGGGCAAGATCCATAACTTTACAAATTTTCTCACCGAAGACCTCACCAAGTGAGCCACCGAACACTGTGAAATCCTGCGCAAAAACGCAAACTTGTCGGCCATCAATAGTTCCGTAGCCAGTGATGACGCCATCACCATAAGGGCGAGTTTTTTCTAAGCCAAAGTTATGCGAGCGGTGTCGAACTAATCCATCAATTTCTTGGAACGAACCTTCGTCCAATAACCGCTCAATGCGTTCCATCGCCGTTAGCTTGCCTCTAGAGTGCTGCTTTACAGCCGACTCTGCCTGCCTGTTAACCGCATCGTCTCGTCGAGATTCCAAGTCCACAATTTTTCCCGCAGTGGTGTGGAGATCGACGGCTTTCTTGGCTTTATCGGCGCTCACTGTTTCCTCCGTACTAGTCCTTCGCCTACCCTAGCGATGTGGCTAAAAAAGATTTGAGACAACCGCGTCCAGCGCTTGATCCTGCTCTCATATTAAGCGAGTTAGCTAAAGGATCCTCAAACTGGCGCGATATAACAGTAGTTACTGAAGTTACCTCTACAAATGATTTAGTGACTGCACGATTGCTGGAATCCCCGCAGACTCAAGTTTTTGCAGTTACTGCTGACGAACAAGTGGCTGGCCGAGGGAGATTACAACGGGAGTGGACTAGTCCATTTGGCGCAGGCATTGCCTTAAGCATTGCAATTCCCACAACGCTTTTTAGTTGCCCAATCTCTGCGATTCCATTAGTAGTGGGAGTGGTTGTAAACACGTGCCTGCTTCGGTACAACGTCGTTGCGAAATTGAAATGGCCAAATGACTTAATGATTGTTACAAAATCCGGCGAACTTGGAAAAGTCGGTGGCATCTTGGTGCAGCTTCAAAACGAACATGTAATTGTTGGAATAGGAATCAATACTGATTTAGACATCACAGAGCTGCCAACAAAACTTGCAACTTCACTAGCACTTGCAGGGATCCAGATCCAAAGAGAAGTACTGATCGCTCAAATTCTTTGTGAACTTGAAATTGCAACTAAGAGTGGCATGGAAAGCTGGCACGAACAGTATGTGTCTATGAGCTGCACACTGGGAACGCAAGTTAACGTAACAAATTTAGAACAAGAAATACTTACTGGGCTAGCAAAATCTATCTCGACTTCGGGCGCCTTGATATTAGAAACCGAAAAAGGTCTAGCAGAGGTAATTGCTGGAGATGTTACAAGCTTAAGATCCAAAGAACCTCAGATTGTCGATTAGCTTTCTTTGACACTTTCAACTTGTGTTGGAAAAACCCAGTTGTGATATCCCCAGAAACGAAACATTGTTCCTAAAACTAAGCCAAAAACATTTGCGCTTATGTTATCTGCCAAAGCACTTTCAAACCCTAGGACGTAGTGACTTATCCAGAGGCACGTGAGCGCAATAAACATGCCAATTACATTAAAAACAAAAAACAATGTGTATTGGCGTCGAAGCGTTGATCGACTGCGGTCTTTGAAGGTCCAATGTCGGTTGCCTGCAAATGCGAAAGTTGTTGCCACAAGAACACTTACAGCTTTAGCAGTTAGCGGTTTGTCGTAAAGTACGCCTTCGCCACCAGCAAAACGTAAAAAATTGAAAATCACTAGGTCAATGAGGAAAGCAACAAAGCCGATTACTCCAAATTTTCCAAGCTCTTTTCGCAGTTCAGCGATGAGGTTTTTTAGACGCATTCCAATAGATTAACCAATGTTCTATGCAATTACGAAGATGGGTATCACGACCTGCCAAGAGTGCGGTAAATTTGCAATTCAAAGCAGTTGTCACTTGCTTAGTCAGCTAAGGAGCCTAGCTATGAGCCAGCGCATATTGGTCATTGAAGACGATCAATCAATTGCTGAGATAGTTGGAATTTTGCTCCGAGGCGAAGGTTTTGAAGTTTCTTATTGCGCGGACGGACTAAAAGCAATGAGTGCATTCACAACTGTGGCACCGGATCTGGTCCTTCTTGATCTAATGCTTCCCGGGCGAGATGGAATAGATATCTGTCGAGCTATTCGAGAAATCAGCGGTGTGCCGATAGTTATGTTGACTGCCCGAAGTGATTCCCAAGATATAGTCACGGGCTTGGAGTCAGGAGCTGATGACTACATCTTAAAACCAATTAAGAACGAAGAGTTACTTGCTCGAATTCGCGCTCGACTTCGTTCAATTGAAATACCAAAAGTAAATGAAATCACAGTTGGTGATTTAGTTATAGATATAGCTGGACATAGCGTTAAACGTGGAGACATTTCTATTACACTCACGGTCCTTGAATTTAAATTACTTTTGACTTTAGCTAAGCGGCCATGGCAGGTATTTTCTCGTGAAGTACTGCTAGAAGAAGTTTGGGAGTATCAGCATTCGGCAGATACCAGGTTAGTTAATGTGCATGTGCAGCGCCTTCGAGCAAAAATAGAGTTAGATCCAGAACATCCTCAGGTTGTTATAACCGTGCGTGGAGTTGGTTACAAAGCAGGGCTAGCGTAACTCGTGATCACATCGGCTCGTTTTAGTTTTTCGCCAGCTGGAACTTGGCGAAAGAATCTACAACTTCGACTGGTTACCATCACAATTGTTGTCTCTACAACAGTTTTAAGTATTGTAGGAATTCTCTTAGTCAATCAAGTCACTACTGGCTTGCTGGAAACAAAGCAGCAGAGTGCCTTAGCAGAAGCCACGGCAGCAAGACTTGAAGTACAAAGGTTGCTTGATGCCTCTGACGTGGGACTTGTTGCTCCGAACACCACTCGACTTGTCGATTCGGTAATCACCGCGCTGGCAATTCGATCAGGTTCGCCAGGAATTTATGATGCATTATTTCTAAGCGACCCAGAATTAATTGGGGTTCCTGAGCGAGGTACTGAACTAATTTCGCAAGCTTCAATACCCGAAGTGCTACGTAGCGCAATTACCGAACGTGATCGACAAGCATGGGCATACGGAACTTTAGTTTACGAGGGTGGAGCAACGAAACCAGGATTAATCGTTGGGTCCCCAGTTTCTATCCCAAGAGTAGGTGCATATGAACTGTACTTACTTTTCCCCTTAGATAAAGAGCAAAATACTATCGATTTGATTCGACAAGCTGTTGCTATAACTGGGATTATTTTGCTATTCAGCTTGGCTATTCTTGCTTGGTTTGTAACTTCGCGGGTGACCGAGCCGGTTCGGGAAGCCGCCCTCATTGCAGATCAAATTGCATCAGGTGATTTAGACCAAAGAATGCAGGTGCGCGGTGAGGATGACATTGCTCGTCTTGCTGGTTCCGTAAATCAAATGGCAACGAACTTACAGCGCCAGATCATTCGACTTGAAACACTCTCGCAATTACAGCAACAGTTTGTATCCGATGTATCTCACGAATTGCGCACACCATTAACTACAGTGCGAATGGCTAGCGAAATGATTTATGATGCTCGTGGCGATTTTGATCCAGATATGGCCCGCTCCGCGGAGCTTCTGCGAAACCAAGTAGACCGATTCGATGTTCTGCTAAGTGACCTACTTGAAATGAGTAAAATCGACGCGGGTGCGTCACCACTAATTTTTGGTGCGCTGGATTTAGCTAAGTTAACAGAAACCCTGTTACAAGAGGCAGATCATATCGCGCGAGAGCACAGCACAACATTTAGTTTTTCTGGAACCTCAAATGCCTTAGTGTTTGCAGATCAGCGTAGAGTTTCGCGCATAATTCGAAACCTAATAGTAAATGCAGTTGAGCACTGCGAAGGCTCCACAATTGATGTTCAGGTTGCTACAAATGAATCATGTGTTTCAATTTCAGTCCGTGATCATGGGCAAGGAATTGCGGTAGCGGATATTCCACGAGTGTTCGCAAGGTTTTGGCGAGCTGATCCAGCGCGGTCCCGCACACTCGGCGGAACTGGTCTTGGCCTTTCTATTTCAGCTGAAGACGCAGCACTCCATGGCGGCCAGATTGATGTATGGGGCTTGCCCGGCGAAGGTGCGCAATTCGTCCTATCGTTACCGAAAACGCAAGAGGGTAAAATTGTCCAGGTTGCGATATTGGCAGGTGCACCATGAACTTAAAGGTAAAGCTAGGCATTCTTTTGATGGCATTGGCACTTGCCGGTTGCGGTGGCATTCCCAAATCTAGTGAAGTTTTTTTTGGTGAAGTTATATCTGAAGATATAACCGCGCAATTTGTCCGAGTTATTGCCCGCCCACCTAGCGTTGGGATGTCACCAGAAGCAATTGTTCGAGGATTTTTGGATGCGTGTGCTGACCCAGCGCAGGACTATGGAATTGCAAGACAATATTTAATGACAGATTCCGCAAGTTCTTGGAACCCAGAGACTGGAATAGAAATTTATGATGCCAGCACTATGCAAATTTCGGGCGAGGCTCCAAATCTTGTAGCTGTAGCAGCAGCTAAGGGGAATATTTCAGATCTCGGGAAATTTACCAGTGCGAACCCAGGGGCTCAAACATCAAGCAGTTTTGAATTAGTACAAGACAATTCTGGTGAGTGGAGAATTTCCAATCTGGGAAATGGAATTTTGCTGTCTAGTGGGGACGTGGATAGGTCTTTCAGAAGTTTTCCTATCTACTTTTTTAATACATCACAAACTTCGTTAGTTTCAGACTCACTACTTGTTCCAGTCAGCAATTCCGGTGCTGCAACTTCTTTAGTGCGCTCGCTGCTAGCCGGACCTACTCCTTATCTATCCCCCGTAGCAGCAACTGCATTCCCAGTGGGCACTACTTTGACCTACGGCTCAGTACCAATTGTTGATGGCGTGGCACAAGTTGATTTGTCAGATGAAATATTGGGAGCAGATGAAGTGACCAGGCGCGCTTTATCAGCTCAGTTAGTTTGGACACTAAGCGTGCTACCTAACGTCTCTGGCGTACAGATCTCAGTTTCTGGGCAGCCATTTGTGTTATCAGATATCGGCGCCATCCAAGACGTTGCAGATTGGTCAAGATTTTCGCCGTTACCAGATGAGCAATTCAGCACGCTAAATGTAATTCGTCGAGAAAACTTGATTGTCGTTGAAGATGGCATTGAACAAGTTCGTGCTACAGCGCCTACTTCATTACTGTTTGGCGCGGCAAATCCAAACAGTTCGAAAATTGCTGCCGTTACCGCCGATCAGAAATCGCTCTTGGTAGCACAATCTGATTCGCAAACATTCACACTGCTAGCCCAAGGTGAAGTCATCTCTCGGCCTTCTTGGGATAACTCTGGCCGGATCTTTTTTGCAGAATTTGGCCAAGGCATCACCGAAATCTCAGAGGATGGCACTTCCAGATCAGTAAGCGCAGATGTTTCATCATTTGGCACAACTGCGCAAATAAAGCAGATTGAAGTCGCTTCCGACGGAGTCCGTGTAGCGGTTGTTTATTCGGATGGTGTTGCTGATGTTATTGCAGTTGGAGCAATTTATAGAACTGACTCTGAAACCCGAATTATTGGACTCCACAGGATTGAGCAGGTAATTACGCAAGTGCAAGACGTTGCATGGAGCACTCCAACTTCAATAGCTGCTCTCGCATCGGATCCTTTCGGTGCCGAATTATTCTTTGACATCTCACTCAATGATGGAAAAGTAAACACTCGGAGCTCTCCTGTTGGTTCCAGAACGCTTGCAGTTAGTGGCGCTGGCAGGATCTTCATTGCCGTCGTAGATGGAGCAAAGCAAGTTATTTACCAAAGTGATGGTTCTTCGTGGTCAGAAATTGCTCAGGGAACCGGAGCATTCTTTACGCGGTAGTTCCACACCGTTAGATAGTAAACAGCTCCATTCAAAAATCTCAAAATACGTTCTGACTTGTCAGTATTACTAGGTGAAAGTTTTTAGAGAACTATTATTTACACCGCAATGCATCGCGTGCGAACGTTTAGGTAAAGCGTTGTGCGTTGATTGCCATGCACAACTTAAGCCATTTACCACGAAGCGACTTTTAGGTATTACGCAAACCTTTTGTGCTGGCGAATATTCTGGGTGGCTGCGCGAAATTTTAATAACTTATAAAAATGGAAACCCAAGAGTTGCCCCCGCACTTGCACAAATCCTGTTACAAACGCTGGAAATGCAGCTTGTCGATATTCCGTTGCTAGTAATTCCAATCCCGAGTTCTCGTGCAAAGTTTCAGGCACGTGGCTACGACTCAATTTCAAGGCTATGCACTGAAATGATCCATCAGAAAAAGGAAATGCAAGTGTGCCAGGGGGCACTTTATTTGGGACGCGAAGTTCGCGATCAAGTTGGCTTAGATGCCAGGCAGCGGCAGGCAAACCTTGCCGGGGCATTCACTGCGAGTCAAAGAATCAGCGGCACTGTCGCAGTAATTGATGACGTAACGACAACTGGAGCGACGTTAACTAATGCTGCTAAGGCGCTTCGAATCGCAGGAGCACAACGCATTTTTGCTATCACTTTGTGTGGTTCACCAGATGGCAGGTAACCTACAGGTATGGCACCCACCCGGGTCCGTGATTGCATAGCAAAGCAGTGCTTCGAAGTTGTTTTGCTATAAGCCGATGCCAGCCGCAGGCAAAGCGGTCCACGTAAGACGACTTTTGGTCGTTGAGCACGGTGCGGTTTAGAAGTAAGTCCTGCCTGTACTTTGATCCAGATGGTCAAAATCCACAGCGAGGGTTAGTAGTAGCGATTGACGCTGCAAACGCTCCAGCAGGCGAATGTGGGGTCGAAAATCAGGTCGGACGGGTGGGTGTCACTTTTGTTCAAGCCCGATAACTCCCGACCGATGCAATCATAATTTTTTAGCCCGCTAAGTTTAAAGTATCGACGCAGTAAACCAAGGTGTGAGTTTTGAGCGATAAGCCGTTACTTGAAAGACAAGATTTTATTTTCAAGGCCATGCCATTATTTTTTGTTGCAATGACGCTTCGACCATTAACTACTTCAGTTGGGCCAGTGCTACCTGAAATTCGAGAAGATTTCGGGTTGAGCGCAACTGCGGGATCTCTGCTTAGCACTTTGCCAATTCTGATGTTTGGTATTGGTGCACTTTTAGTTCCCCGGTTACTTCACCGAGTAAGTCCAAACAAAGCAATCACTTTGAGTTTGCTTGCTTTAGCAATTGGTGGAAACTTACGACTCCTTCCTTTTGTTGTGGTGCTTTATCTCGGAACCATAATTATCGGTTTAGGGGTTGCCGTTGGAAACATCGTTCCATCGTTAATTACACGTCGTGATTTTCCAACTCGCATTGGCGGCGTCATGGGAATGATTGCTGGCGCTATCTCATTCTCGGCTGCTGTTGCTGCCTTAATAACATATCCACTTGCAACTCAATTAGGTTCTTGGCGTGAGGCACTAGAGGTGTGGGCGATTTTGCCATTAATCGTTTTTATAATTTGGCAGTTTTATCGAAACCCAAATACCAAGGATGAGCCACTTGCTACTCCGCACAACATGAAAGCGCTACTTCGCAACCCACTTGCTTGGAGTTTGACGTTTTACTTTGGCTTTCAATCTATAAATTTTCATTCCATGAATACTTGGTTGCCAACAATTCTGCGGGAAGCCGGCACTGATCCAGTAACTGCAGGTAACCAACTCGCACTTCTAGTTTTAATTGGTTTACCAACAGGACTCTTTGTTCCCCCGATTGCAGCAAGATTTACCTCGCAAGTTGGATTGTGCGTCAGTTTTGTTGCAGTTTTCGCAGTGGGGCTAGTTGGGATTTACAGTTTTGCAATTCACGGATTGTGGCCAGCAGCAACTTGGCTTTGGGTGTTTTTATTAGGAGTTGGCTTAGGATCATCATTCCCACTGGCCTTAACTTTGGTTTTATTGCGTTCCGGTAGCCCAGAAACTTCTCGAGATTTGGGATCCTTTATGCAAGGTGGTGGCTACATAATTTCTGCAGCTGGGCCATTGACTATGGGTTTTCTACGTGACATCACAAATTCTTGGTCAGCAGCATTCATTGCACTTGGAATAGCACTATTAATACAGTTAATTTCTGGAGTGATTGTTTCGCGGCCAGTAACAATTCACGAATAGTTTTAACTTCGCTTGGGGCGCAATTTCCAAAGTTTAGTTAAGTTTCTAAAGAGGTACGATCCAGTTATGGCAAATGAACAAAAGTATTCCCTAGTGAATAAGCTTCCTGGGTTTGAACTTAGAAATTATGACTCCTGCGTTCTAGCTGATGTTAAGGTCACAGCTGATTTTGAAAAGGCAGGCAATGCTGGCTTTGGACCACTAGTTGGATACATAGGTGGCCAAAATCAACCCAATACAAAAATTGCGATGACGGCTCCCGTTATTCAAGAACCAACGGACAACGCACATATTGTCAGCTTTGTAATGCCAAGTGAAATAGACGAGCGCTCTGCGCCGACTCCAACCAACAGCCGAGTTTCACTCCGGTCTATGCCGCAAGAGTTAGTTGCCGTAGATCGATTTACCGGACGTTGGTCAGGCACAAGTTATCAAGATCGTGTTGCCAAATTATTGGTCGCAATTTCTGCTGCTGGCTATCAAGCGACGGGTAATCCGCGATTCGCGCGATTTGATCCACCATGGACTCCCTGGTTTCTGCGTAGAAATGAAATTCAGATTCCAGTTGCCCCAAAGGTATAGTGCGCTTTCGCATAATGTTTGTTCACCTGAAACAATGAAGAGTGCCTAATCGTCTAATTGATTCCACTTCTCCTTACTTGTTGCAGCACGCCGAAAATCCAGTTGATTGGTATCCCTGGGGTAACGAGGCATTTGAATTAGCAAAAACTAGAGACGTTCCAATTTTTCTCAGTGTTGGCTATAGCGCGTGCCACTGGTGTCACGTTATGGCGCATGAAAGTTTTGAAAGTCCGGCGATAGCTGAGCTAATGAATGAGCACTTCGTCAACATCAAAGTTGATCGCGAAGAACTTCCTGCTGTGGATTCGCTTTACATGGAAGCAACTCAGGCCATGACTGGCCACGGTGGTTGGCCCATGTCTGTCTGGTTAGATCATGATCGCCGGCCATGGTACGCCGGAACTTATTTTCCATCTCGTCCATCACATGGCATGCCATCATTTTCCCAAGTGCTTTTGGCACTAACAGATACTTGGCAAAAAGAACGTGATCGTGTTGGTGAGTCAGCTTCGCGAATAATGGAGCACTTAGGTTCGCGCAATGAGTTACTGGGCGATGCAACATCAGATTTTACTCGCGAGGATATTGAGTCAGCGCTGCAAGGTGCGATTGATTCGCTTGCAAGTTCCTTTGATCCAATACATGGCGGCTTTGGTCAGGCACCAAAATTTCCACCCGCTCTCGTATTGGAGTTTTTAATTCGCAGCCAATCACTTCAGATACTTGGAGTTCAAGATTTTGATCCACGCGTCTTAGAGATGTTGGAAAAAACTTGTGATGCGATGGCGCGTGGGGGAATGTATGACCAAATCGGCGGTGGCTTTGCCCGTTACAGCGTGGATGCAACGTGGACAGTTCCGCATTTTGAGAAAATGCTGTATGACAATGCCCAACTACTTTCTGTTTATGCTCACTTATATCGATTAACGGGAAGTGAGTTAGCACTTCGCGTAACCACCGAAACTGCCGATTTTCTTCTACGAGAGATGCGAACGCCTGAAGGTGGGTTTGCAGCAGCACTTGATGCCGACAGCATTGATGAAAGTTCTGGTCATTCCCACGAAGGTGCGTTTTATGCCTGGACACCGGAGCAGCTCTCGGAAAAACTTGGAATTGTAGATGGTGCTTGGGTTAGTCAACTTTGTGGCGTGAGCGAAGAAGGCACTTTTGAAGATGGTAAATCTGTCTTGACTTTGCTTAGCGACCCAGATGATTGGCCGCGCTGGTTGGGCATTCGGGAAAAGCTTCGCACCATCCGAAATAACCGACCACTGCCAGGTCGAGATGACAAAGTCGTGGCCAGTTGGAATGGCCTTGCGATTCGCGCCTTAGTTGATGCTGGAAGTATTTGTGATCGGCAAGATTGGATAGCAGCAGCAACTGCAGCGGCGCAGTTATTAGCCAATACGCACCTTGGCGCTGATCAGTCTTATCCAAATCGCTTAGTTCGAGTATCGCGAGATGCAAAGCCTGGCTTGCACGCACTTGGAATCCTAGAAGATCAAGCATTAGTTGCCAGTGGATTTTTAGCGCTTGCGCAAGTTCTTGGAGATGACACTTGGCGCAACTTAGCTGGTGTGTTGCTGCAAGACATTCAAGATCACTTTCAACAAGGAAATGGCTTAGCTGACACAGCTGATGATGTCCCACCTGTTGCTGATCACGTAACGATTAGACAAGTTGATCCAACCGATAACGTGACGCCATCTGGCTGGGCAGCTACTTTGGACGCAGCCATTACTTATTCGGCACTGTCGAATGACCAAAAACTTCGCGAATGGGCAGAGGGTTTAATTCCAGCCTTAGTTCCGTTGGTCAAGTCCCACACTCGTTTTGCAGGATGGAGTGGATCTGTGCTTGCAATGTGGCTGGATGGACCGCGTGAAGTTGCTTTGGCAGGTAACGAAGATTCTGATTTCAAAAAACTAATTGCGCTCGGGACATCGCCTGGCTTGGTTTATGCCTGGAACGCGCAGCAGCCATTGCTGCATGGGCGAGCCAGCGAAACGGATACCGCATATGTTTGTCGGGGATTTGTCTGTCAAGCACCAATAACAAGTACTGCGGAATTTAAAAAAGCAATTGGATTTAAAAACTAAATTCCAAATCTTCGATTTCGCGCAGCATAGGAACGTACTGCCCGCAAGAAGTCGATTTTGCGAAAATTAGGCCAGTAAGCCTCACAAAAATAAAACTCAGAATGCGCGCTTTGCCACAGCAAGAAACCGCTAAGTCGCTGTTCGCCAGAAGTTCTGATCACAAGATCAGGATCTGGTTGGCCCTTTGTATATAGATGTGAAGCGATGTGATCTATGTTTATCGCCGCCGCCAGCTCATCAAGTGTCTTCCCGGCAGCGGATTGCTCCTGAAGCAGAGAGCGAACGGCGTCAACAACTTCTTGTCGCCCGCCATATCCAACTGCTACGTTCACCAAAAGGCCATTAACGTTTATGGTCTTGGTTCGAGCTTTTTCTAATATCGATTTCGTGCGTTCTGGCAATGATTCCAACGCACCCACTGGGTGGATTTGCCAGCGATTAGTTTGGGCGAGGGAAGTCACTGTCTCTTCGATAATTTTTAATAACGCATCAAGTTCGTCGGCATCGCGAGCCAGATTGTCAGTTGAGAGCAACCAAAGGGTGACAACTTCAACGCCTAACTCTTCACACCAACCCAAAAACTCAGCAATCTTTTCCCCACCAGCTCGGTGCCCATGCGCGCTGGAAGAACCCATTTCGGCAGCCCAGCGTCGATTACCATCAAGAATTACACCCACATGCGCAGGAAGCTGATCGCTGGGCAAAGTTGAAGTTAATCGGTGTCCATAAAGGTCATACGCGACTTCACCGAGCAAAGTGCGCATTCTTCCCATGCGCCCCAGATTAGTGGGTTTGAGCGAAACGTTCCACATGCCCGCTGTTCTTACAGTGTTTAGCGATGTGTCATCTTGGAATACGGCGTGTCTGACGCTGGCAAAAGTATCCAAGGAATACCGTCAGGAGTATCGGGCACGTCCGATCCTTCCCATGGATAAAACTTGAAAATGCGGGTAATCGTATGACTGAATCGAAGACCGAAAAGCGCACTTACGTACTTGATACCAGCGTTTTATTATCTGATCCAAGTGCACTGTTTCGATTCGATGAACATGAAGTCGTGATCCCAATCGTTGTGATTACGGAACTGGAATCAAAACGATCCCATCCAGAACTTGGATATTTTGCTCGGTCGGCCCTGCGTAGTCTTGATGACTTGCGAATCAAGTACGGGCGACTAGATGCTCCGTTGCCAATTGGTGAAAACGGCGGGGTAATACGTGTGGAACTTAATCACACCGGCACGGAGCTTTTGCCAGCCGGATTTCGTTTAGGGGATAACGACACTCGCATTTTGTCAGTTGCGCGCAATCTTGCGGAAGAAGGTTGCGATGTGGTGTTAGTCAGTAAAGATTTACCTTTAAGAGTAAAAGCTTCTGCAGTTGGTTTGGAAGCGCAGGAGTATCGGGCAGAAACTGTTCCATCCAGCGGTTGGACTGGCATGACAGAAGTAACGGCGACTAGCACCGAGATAGATGATCTTTATAACGAGGAAATAATTGATCATGAAAGTGCGCGGGAACATCCTTGTCACACTGGTGTTGTACTGTCCAGCGACCGAGGAAGCGCACTTGCACGCGTCACACCAGATAAAAGATTGCAGTTAGTTCGCGGCGATCGTGAAGCATTTGGGTTGCATGGGCGAAGCGCTGAGCAACGAATTGCACTTGATGTCCTGCTTGATCCTGAGATCGGAATCGTTTCTCTTGGTGGCAGAGCAGGAACAGGCAAAAGTGCCTTGGCATTGTGCGCCGGCCTTGAGGCAGTAATGGAGCGAAGGCAACATCGCAAAGTTGTCATTTTCCGTCCACTTTATGCAGTCGGTGGACAGGAACTGGGATACCTGCCAGGAAGTGAAAATGAAAAAATGTCACCCTGGGCGCAGGCAGTTTTTGACACACTTTCCGCACTCACATCTGCTGATGTGATTGATGAAATTTTAGAGCGCGGAATGCTTGAAGTATTACCACTAACTCATATTCGTGGCCGCTCACTTCATGACACTTTTGTCATTGTTGATGAAGCGCAATCCCTTGAACGAAATGTCTTACTGACAGTTCTTTCGCGCATTGGTAAAGATAGTCGGGTAGTACTAACGCATGACGTGGCGCAGCGCGACAACTTACGCGTGGGTCGCCATGATGGCGTCGTCGCAGTAGTTGAGAAATTAAAAGGCCATCCATTATTTGCGCACGTTACTTTAACGCGCTCGGAACGTTCACCAATTGCAGCGTTAGTTACAGAAATGCTGGAAGACCTCCCTGCGTAACAAGTAATTTTCATTTGCTAAACTAAGGCAGTGATGAAGTTTCGAATTGTCCAAAGTTTATTACTGGCATTGGCAATATTTATAAGTCCCACAGTCGCGTTAGCACCTGCATCCGCCGCAACAGTGCGAATAGCTGATGACCCAACTCGCAATATAAGCAAAGCAGAGCGAAAGAAAACATCTTTTGAAACTTGGGTCAAATCCCCAACTGCAATTTACTTAAAGCGCGTTGAGTCCAACAACAACTGCAAGTCAACGGGTAGCAAGGGTAAGTATCAAGGCACTTGGCAAATGGACGCAAGTTTTTGGAAAACTTACGGTGGCTTAAAGTATGCAAAAAAAGCCAGTAAGGCTTCCTGTAATGAACAAGATTTAGTTGCCTATAAAGGCTGGCTAGCCCGCGGCTGGAGCCCTTGGCCGCCAGCAAAAAGATTCAAGCCTTAATAAAGTAACCAACTAGGCTGGCGGGCCAACTGAAATGTTCAAAGTAACTGGGCGCAGAGTCTCGGCATAAAAATCGTTCCCCTTGTCATCAACGATCACAAAAGCTGGGAAATCCTTAACTTCGATTTTCCAAACCGCCTCCATGCCCATTTCTGGAAAATCTAAAACTTCAACTTTGGTTATGTTGTCTTTAGCTAACCGCGCAGCCGGCCCACCGATCGAACCCAGGTAAAAGCCACCGTTGTCCTGGCATGCTTTAGTCACTGCCTTACTTCGATTTCCTTTGGCAAGCATGACGAAGGAACCACCAGCTTTTTGGAAGCGGTCCACGTAACCATCCATCCGACCAGCAGTTGTTGGTCCAAATGAACCAGAAGCGTAACCCTCTGGAGTCTTTGCTGGCCCTGCGTAATAAACAGCATGATCTTTAAAGTACTGCGGAAGTTCTTCACCGTTATCTAGCATTTCCAAAATTTTGGCGTGAGCTAAATCCCGAGCCACTATCAACGACCCAGTTAACGAGATTCGAGTCTTAACTTCAAGGCCCGAAAGTACTTTTCGGATTTCCACCATTGGTTGATCTAAATCTATGTTTACAACGTCCTGGGCAATGTGCTCATCGGTAACTTCAGGAAGGAAACGTGCGGGATCTTTTTCGAGTGCCTCGATGTAGGCGCCAGTAGCATCAATTTTTACAATTGCTTGTCGATCAGCTGAGCAAGAAACTGCAATTGCAATTGGGCACGATGCGCCGTGACGCGGTAATCGGATAACACGAACATCGTGACAAAAGTATTTGCCACCAAACTGGGCTCCAATTCCAAAACTTTCGGTGAGCTTAAGAATTTCGGCTTCCATTTCTAAGTCGCGATACCCATTCCCATCAGGGCCGCCTTGAGTTGGAAGTGAATCTAAATATTTTGTACTTGCTAACTTTGAAACTTTTAATGCGTACTCTGCGCTGGTGCCACCAACAACAATCGCCAGGTGATACGGGGGACAGGCAGACGTGCCAATCAGGCGAAGTTTTTCATCCATAAACTGCAAGAAACTAGCCTTGTTAAGTACTGCTTTGGTCTCTTGGTATAAAAAGCTCTTATTTGCACTGCCACCACCTTTCGCTATGAATAAAAGTTCGTAACTATTTTCATGGCCCGGTTTAGTGTCAGAGTAAATTTCAATTTGAGCTGGCAAGTTATCACCAGTATTTTTTTCATCCCACATATTTAGTGGTGAAAGTTGCGAGTAGCGCAGATTTAGTTTTTGGTAAGCCTGGTAAATCCCACGACTAAGAGCTTCTTCATCAGGACCTGAAGTTAGTACTTGCGAACCTCTCTTTGCGGAAATAATCGCGGTGCCAGTGTCTTGACACATAGGCAATACTCCACCGGCTGCAATATTTGCATTTTTCATTAAGTCTGTTGCCACAAATCGATCATTAGGCGAGGCAGTTGGATCGTCGATGATTTTACGAAGCTGCTCTAAATGGCTAGTTCGCAAGTAATGGGAAATATCATGAATAGCTTCGTAAGCAACTTTCTCAAGCACGCTCGGTTCGATGTTTAGAAAAGTCCGATCCCCAACAGTCGTAGTTGAAATTCCTTCCGTTGTAACTAAACGAAACTCCGGTGCATTTTCGGCCAGCGGAAGTATTTCGGTGTAGTTAAACGAAGTCATATTCCTAGCCTATTCCTAAGTTTGGAGCCAGCCTTGCGTTCGCATCGTTGGCAGATCCCAACGTGCCTGCGCAAACTCTTATTAAACAGTGCAATATAGAGAAATGGCTGGTCGCAAACCTCGAGGACGAGAAACTGCATGGGACATGATTTTGTCGATGGCGGCCGTCATAGGCACGGTTGGGGTAATCATGTTGTTGGCATGGCGGCCACAACAAGAAATTGTTCAATCAATTGACTATCCGGCTGCAGTTGCAACTGCAAAACTCTCTCAGGTTTGGCCCATTTCAGTGCCAAGTGAAATTCCACCAGGTTACCGAGCAACGAGTGCCAGATTCGAACCAGAGTCTTACGGCGAGGTTGGAGATGTTCGTTGGTTAGTTGGCTTCCTGACGCAAGAGGATGAGTACATTTCGATTTGGCAAAGTGATGGTCCAAAAGGAAAAGTTATCGCAACAGCCACGAACAACGCAGTTTGTGAGAGCACTGAATTAATTACAAACACTAAGACTGCGATCGCATCAACTTGGCAAAAGTGCGAGAGCGCCGATCCACTAACTCGCGCCTTTGTTCAAACTATTGGTGAAGTGACAACTGTGGTGGGCGGAACTGTGCAGTGGCCAGAATTGCTTGAATTTGCACAGTCCCTAGAACCAGTTAGTCCGTAGAATTAAGTCATGCCAAAAGACGAACTTACATATGAAGCCGCTAAGTCGCAGCTAGACGAAGTTGTCGCTCTTCTGGAAGATAAAGACATCCCGCTTGATGACATGGTCAAGCTTTGGGAGCAAGGCGAAAAGTTGGCGGGAATTTGTGAAGCAAAACTTGCGGGAGCTAAGTCACGGCTAGACGCACTTCGACCTTCAATGGCGATTGACCCAGACGAAGACTAATCTGCTGAAATTTCAGCACTCGCTTCACCATCAGCAAATCGAATTTTAACGGAAGTACCGGCGGGCACAGTATTAATAGTGCGGACAATTTCTCCACTTTTTGTTCGCACTATTGCAAACCCACGTTCGAGTGTGCCTTGTGGTGAGAGTGCTCGCAAAGTTGCTGATGCACCTTTAACGTGCGAGCTCTCTAATTTTAAAAAATTCAGAACTTGAATGTAGATGGCAGTTCTTACTGCGCTGTTATCTTTGCGCCGTTGCTCGATCAAGGTTGCTGGCGAGGCTAAAGCTGGGCGATTTTTGGTTAGTTCAAGTTGCCGTTCCAGGCGACTTAAATTTGTTGATATTAAAGTTCGGATTCTGACCCAAGAATTTCTTAAGTCTGCAATTTCTTGGAGCACGTCTGGAACAATTTTGCGCGCAGCATCCGTTGGAGTCGAAGCCCGAACGTCTGCCACGTAATCAATCAATGGCCTATCTTCCTCATGCCCAATTGCTGCAACTACTGGCGTAGAGACACTTGCTACTACTCGAATCAAGGACTCATCGCTAAAGGGCAATAAATCTTCAAATGCTCCGCCACCTCGCGCAACAACGATTACATCGATGTCGCTAATGGAATCAAGTTCGGTAAGTGCTGCGCTTACTTGCCTTACACAATTCACACCTTGTACTGCGACTTCGCGCACTTCGAATTGCACATCTGGCCAACGTCGCTTGGCGTTTTCGATCACATCATGCATCGCGTCGCTACCTTGGCCACAAATCAACCCAATACGTCTTGGTAGAAACGGTAATGATTTTTTTCGATCTTCGTTAAAGAGTCCCTCGGCAGCTAACATATTTCGCAATGCTTCAAGGCGAGCCATGAGTTCGCCAATTCCGACTGCGCGTAGCTGTAGAACTTTAAATTGCATGGAGCCGCGTTTAGCCCACCAGTCCGCTTTTATTTGAACCAAAACTCGCGAGCCCTGCTGCGCAGTTGTTGCCAATGATTCCATTACGCCAGAAGCAACATAAAGTGAAAGTGATACGTCGCGATCGGAATCCCGAAGTGATAAGTAAGTAAGGCCCTTTCGCGGATTTACCTCAGCCAACTGGCCTTCGACCCAAATTGTTCCAAGCCGGGATATGTATTCCCCAATCATGGCTGAAACCGAATGCACAGCCAGTGGGGATTCTGGTGCTTGCCCAGGCTTGTTGTTATTGCTGTCATCCATGGGTCTATTGTGCCGAATGCCAGAACACAATTGCAGGTCAACTGGTTTACGATAGAGGAGTGAGCCAAACCCAGCGAAAAGTTCTATTAGCAAAACCCCGTGGATATTGTGCGGGTGTTGACCGCGCGGTTGAAACCGTGGAAAAAACACTTGCACTACATGGCGCCCCAATTTATGTACGTAAAGAAATTGTCCATAACAAGTTTGTAGTTACTGAACTTGAAGCAAAAGGCGCCATTTTTGTTAACGAGACTGACGAAGTTCCCGAAGGTGCAACGGTTGTATTTAGTGCTCATGGAGTTTCCCCAGCTGTCCATGAAGAGGCAGCGCAACGAAACCTTAAGACCATTGATGCAACTTGCCCGTTAGTTACAAAAGTCCATGCGGAAGCACGTCGGTTTGCCCAGGATGATTACCAAATTCTTTTTATTGGACACGAAGGCCACGAAGAAGTTGAAGGCACCATGGGCGAGGCGCCTGCGAATATGACTTTGGTTGATGGACCAGCTCACGTTCGTGACATTGAGATAGATCCGAGTCGACCGGTTGCTTGGTTATCCCAAACCACATTGTCAGTGGATGAGACTTTAGAAACCGTAGATAAATTGCGTGCCAAGTTTCCGCAACTATTAGACCCACCAAGTGATGACATTTGCTATGCCACGCAAAACCGTCAAAAAGCTGTAAAAGAGATTTCAGGTAAGTGTGAACTCATGATCGTCGTAGGTTCGGCAAATTCATCCAACACCGTGCGCTTGGTGGACGTCGCGCTAGAAGCTGGTGCAAAAGCTGCATATCGTGTGGATTTTGCTGCTGAGATAAAACAGGAATGGATTTCTGGAGTAACGACTGTTGGCGTGACAAGCGGTGCATCAGTTCCGGAGATTTTAGTTAATGGTGTTTTGGCTTGGTTAGCGCAAAACGGATTTGATTCTGTTGAGGAAGTAGAAACTATCGAAGAGCATCTGCAATTCGCGTTGCCACCAGAATTGCGGCGGGATATTAAGGCTGCCGGCCTCGCCTAAAGATTGCTATTGCTGCAGTTAGCGCAGTCACACCCAAAATCCACCAAGCATGCATCGCTAACCCGTAACTGAAATGCAGGATTTGTTCACGCATAAACGAACCGCCACGCATTGGCGCTAGTTGCCCAACCGTTAGCAGCGAAATCATCCATGCCAATGGGGTAACCCAAATTGCAGATTGATAGTCGGAAGTTCGAACGCTTATTGCAGCGGTTATGCCGCCTGCCAACATTCCTAGGTTAGAGATCAGCCCAATCTCGCCATTAATCAAAATATCCATAGCCATCACAACCATCATGATGAAAGGCGTCAAAATAATGACGCCCGGATAAGTCCAGCCAATATTTGCAGGAACCATATCAGCTGTGCGTTTTGTGGAAATCTGCATGTCTCTACGGTATCGGGTTAACGGGGTGTCCGAGGAGTACCTGGGTTACCTCTACGCTTAGATCTCATGGCCCTAACTATTGGAATCGTTGGTTTACCCAACGTCGGTAAATCCACATTATTTAATGCGTTAACTAAAAATAATGTTTTGGCTGCTAATTACCCGTTTGCAACTATCGAACCAAATACTGGCGTAGTAGAAGTTCCCGATGCCCGACTTCCAGTTTTATCTGAAATTTTTAATTCTGAGCGAATTCTGCCAGCGACCGTAACTTTTGTGGATATCGCTGGCATTGTTCGTGGTGCCAGTGAAGGCGAAGGTCTAGGAAATAAATTCTTGGCAAATATTCGAGAATCAGAAGCAATCTGCCAAGTCATTAGAGCATTCAAAGATCCAGATGTGGTGCATGTTGATGGCGCGATATCTCCAAAAGATGACATTGAAACAATTAACACAGAATTGATTCTGGCGGACATGCAGACGTTAGAAAAAGTAATGCCAAGATTACTGAAAGAATCACGCTTGGATAAAGCTAAAGCAGAAGCACTTGCTACTGCAGAAAAAGCAGTAGAGATTTTAAATTCAGGTAAAACTATTTTCGAATCAAAATTGGATTATGAACCAATTCGAGAATTATTTTTACTTACCGCAAAGCCTTTTATTTATGTTTTCAATTTGGATGAAGAAGAACTAGTTGATGAAGAACTTAAGAAATCACTCAGTGCACTAGTTGCTCCAGTTGAGGCAGTATTTATGAATGCCAAGCTTGAAGCTGAACTTGGCGAATTAGAAGATGATGAGGCCCTGGAACTGCTTGCCTCAGTAGGTCAAAATGAAAGTGGAATCTCAATACTTTCCAGGGTTGGCTTCAAAATCCTTGGCCTACAGACATATCTAACAGCGGGTCCAAAAGAATCACGCGCCTGGACCATCCCAGTTGGCGCAACTGCTCCGGAAGCAGCGGGCGTAATTCACACCGATTTCCAAAAAGGATTTATTAAAGCGGAGATTGTAGCTTTTAATGATTTAGTATCTGCTGGTTCAGTTGCGCAAGCGAAAGCAAATGGAAAAGTTCGTATGGAAGGCAAAGATTACGTCATGGCTGATGGCGACGTAGTCGAATTCCGTTTCAATGTTTAGTTAGTTACCAACCAACTGAGCCCTTATCAAGTTGCTTGCCAAGCTTTTTGCCGTTTGCATTTAGATAGGACCATGAGTACGAGTTAGCTTTTAAATTCAGTTTAAGTACCCCGTAGTTATTTTTCTTACCGCAAATCAATTCGCCAGCAATGTTAGGTGTTTTGCAATTTCGCAATGCGGCGCCACCAGTACCGACTGTGAACGTATTTATCTTGCGTTCATTTGCTGTCCCAACTTGAACTAACCGTTCAACTTGCTCGTAATTGTGGTCATGCGCCCATAATGCCAACTTCACATCTTTGTCTGCACTTACGATGTCCCAAATCTCGTTTGTATCAACTTGGTCGCCGTGATAACCGCGACTAAAAGTTGGTCTATGCCATGTGACGATTGTTGGACGATTGTCGTTGGCAGCAAGTGCCTGATTTAGAAACGTTAGTTGCGCCGCGCCCGAGGCACCCGTCAGCGCCTCACTATCTAAACCAATTACGGTCCAACCTTCAATTGACTTGACCCACCACAAATCATTGCCAGTAGTGGGCATACCGAATTTTGAAACTAGGTTTCGATAGCCAGCTGCATTGGCACTTTTGTATTCGTGATTTCCAGGAACAGCCAAACTTTTGCTCAGGAGTGGTTTCCATTTTGGTAAAAAGTATTTTGTAAATTCTTTATCCGTGCCTTTTTGATAGGCAAGGTCACCGATCAATATGACCCGTTGTGGCTTCAAATTTTTTGTTAAAGCAGCACTCTGATTCTGCCCACCACCAGATTGAGCGATATCGCCAACGGCAACTACGGTAACGCCGGAATCTGCTTGCGCCACTGGTGATGAAGTTGTAATTAAAAAGATTGTTAATGCTGGAACAATGAGTCGACTACGCATGAACTAAGTCTAAGCTCAAGTTTTACTTTAGTTATCAGCAACTCTGGACGCTAAAATTTTTAATAATTCATGAGCCGTTCGTGAGGCGTCATTTCCACGTTCTGTCGGATCAATGTAGTGATCTATAAATTCCGCTACTTTGGTGCCACGTTGATCCAGGTTTGGGTCTTTCTTTCGGTTTCGATTTATCTTGCGCAGCATCTGATGCATTTGCCTTGGCGTTTCTGGGTGAAGTCCAATTTTGTTTCGATAGACGTGTGCTTCAGCGCTAAGTGGATTTCTAGTCACTAGTGTTTCAACGTCGATACACCACCTGGGAAAAATTACTGGCTTTCCGAGTGCCCAAGCTTCAAAAACCATGGTGCCGAAATCCGAAATTACAACGTCGCTAGCTACCAGTTTGTCCAACGTTGGGGTTTTAGTGCCACGATTTCTCGGGTGCAACGAAATTGTAAATTTATATCTAAAAAACATTGAGACGATGTGTTTTCGAAATCCTGGGTAGCTTGAAGGCGACAGATTGGAATCTGATTTATTACTTGTAATCGTGTTATGGGTAGGGGCCCACAACACTTTCAATTTCGAATGCTTTAGAACTGCTGACTTTGAAATCGATGCGATCATTGGATCGAGTCTTAGCCATCCCACTTTTTTGATTTGTGAATCTTGTAACGTAATTTGATATTTTGAATTGCGTCGGTAACGTCCTTCAACCAATCGATTCACATGCCAGGCCCCAGGCACAAAAACATATTCGTACTTATTTGCGATAGGTAGATCGTCGCTACCAACAATAAAAAAGTATCGCTTGTCAGCAATTCCATGTGCCATGATGATGTCGGCGGGAGTTGCAGCAACCTCTTCACGACTCTGCCGAATGAAAAGCGACAAACTCAAAGTGCCTTCAACTGCGTCGCCAACTGTGTGAACGACTGTCTTTGGAGGTAGACATGCTTCGATTAGTCCAAATATCTGCTCTTGGATGTAGGCATAGTTACGGTGTGGTTGCCAAACAAAATTGATTGAACCAGGCGCAGCGATGGTGTGATTTGTCATGTATTAGCCTCTTGACCACCTTAGAGGCAGTAAGCCCGATAGCAACGATCTTGTTGGTGATCAAACCTGATATTTCTCAACTAGAATAAGGACAGTGACCCAAACTGCTGTCCGCAACGACCTTCGAAATGTTGCCATTATTGCCCACGTTGACCACGGAAAAACAACTCTGGTAGATGCCATGCTTTGGCAATCTGGAGCGTTCCGAGCAAACCAAGATGTAAACGACCGAGTCATGGACTCGATGGATCTGGAGCGCGAAAAGGGCATCACGATTCTGGCCAAGAATACGGCCGTTAGATATAACGGTCCTTCCGCGCAAGAAGGTGGCGTGACACTCAACATTATTGACACCCCTGGCCACGCTGATTTTGGTGGGGAAGTTGAACGCGGCCTAGAAATGGTTGACGCGGTAGTGCTCCTAGTGGATGCAAGTGAAGGTCCATTGCCACAAACGCGTTTCGTTTTGCGCAAAGCACTTCAAAAGCGCTTACCTGTTATTTTGCTAATTAATAAAGTTGATCGGCCAGATGCGCGCATTGCCGAAGTAGTCGATGAAACTTATGAATTATTTTTTGATTTAGATGCTGATGAAGAACAAATTCAATTTCCAATTATCTATGCATCAGCCAAGGCTGGCCGCGCATCGCTAACACGTCCAGTTGATGGTGGGATGCCTGAAGAAGAAAACTTAGAACCATTATTTGAAGCCCTTATTAATCATGTGCCAGCTCCAACTTATGATCCAGATGCCCCACTTCAAGCTCACGTCACAAACCTTGACTCTTCGCCTTACCTTGGACGCCTGGCACTATGTCGCATTAAGAACGGCACCATCAATAAAGGTCAGCAAGTTGCTTGGATGAAAGCTGATGGCACAACTGAGCGAGCAAAAGTTGTTGAGCTTTTGATGACCCAAGCACTTGATCGAGTGCCAGTTGACTCAGCAGGTCCAGGCGACATCATTGCGATCTCTGGATTTGAGAGCATCACAATTGGCGAAACTTTAGCTGACCCAGAAAATCCAATCGCTTTGCCACTATTCATTATTGATGAGCCATCAATTTCCATGACAATCGGAATTAACAGCTCACCACTTGCTGGCGAGACTGGTAGCAAGGTCACTGCTCGTTTGCTTAAGACACGCTTGGAAGCAGAACTTGTTGGTAACGTTTCGATTCGCGTTTTAGAGACTGAACGACCTGATACTTGGGAAGTACAAGGTCGAGGCGAACTGCAACTTGCAGTTCTTGTAGAACTTATGCGCCGCGAAAAATTTGAAATGACGGTTGGTAAGCCACAAGTTGTTACCAAAGAAATTGGCGGCAAAAAGCATGAACCTATGGAGCGTCTAACTATTGACGTCCCAGAAGATTTCGTGGGTGTAGTGACACAGCTTTTGGGTCTGCGCAAAGGCCGCCTCGAGCAAATGGTCAACCATGGCACCGGCTGGGTTCGCATGGAATACATCGTTCCAGCTCGCGGCTTGATTGGTTTCCGCACGGAATTCTTAACAGAAACCCGCGGCACTGGACTGATGAATCACATTTTTGAAAATTACGCTCCTTGGTTTGGTGAGTTACGTACCCGACCATCAGGGTCTCTAGTCTCTGATCGCCGTGGCGCAGTAACTTCTTATGCCTGCTTCAGTATTCAAGAGCGCGGCACACTATTTGTCTCACCGACAACAGAAGTTTATGAAGGCATGATCATCGGCGAGAATGCGCGCTCGGAAGACATGGACGTCAACGTAGTACGTGAAAAGAAACTGACAAACGTACGACAAGCAACAGGTGATGAACTTGAGCGCTTGATTCCAGCTAAAAATCTGAGCCTTGAGCAAGCCCTCGAATTTTGCCGCGAGGATGAATGTGTTGAAGTAACCCCAACTGCAGTTCGCATCCGTAAGGTTCAGCTTGCCAAGGTAGATCGTGACCGAGTAAGCAAGAAAGCAAAAAATAGCTAGGTTTATCCATGAAGAAAACAGTTCTGCGAAAGTTGTCTCTGCTAATAGCCGTAGCAGTTTCTTCAGTTGGATTCTTTAGTGGTTCATCCTTAATAACCAATTCTCCTGGTGGCTTCAATGCCGGCATGACTAGGGCTGTTGGAGCAAGTGATGTCAGCGGCGGAACGCTTCGACTGGGCTCATCGAGTGCCTGCGATTCCATTGACCCCGCGCAATCTTTTGATTCATGGTGCGCTGTTGTGACTCGGATGTACACCCGAAACCTGATGGCATTTGCCGGCGCACCTGGTGAGCAAGGACTGGTCATTGCACCAGATTTAGCCACTGCTCCTCCTGAGTTCAATGCCGAAAAAACTATTTGGAATTTCACACTTCGTGACGATGTTTTTTGGAGTGATGGCAGTCCAGTAACGGCCAGCGATGTGAAGTACTCGATCCTGCGATTATTTGACGACTCACTTCAAAGTCCGATTTCTTTTGAAACTCTTTGTTTATTTAGTTCCTGCACCAAAGGAATCCCAGACTATAAAGGTCCTTACGTCGATCCCATTGCAGATTTGGCCTCAATCACCGTTACTGACGAGTTCAACTTGGTTTTCACTTTAACTCGTCCATACCCAGAGTTCTCTCGCTTATTGGCAACACCACAGTTTGCGCCTATTAACCAGGCGCGCGATGTGGAACTTCGCACTGCTGGTTTAACTTATTCATCGAACCCAGCTTCAAATGGTCCTTTTGTATTAACGATTGACCAAAGCGAAATTCAATATTCGTTTATTCGTAACCAAAATTGGACTCAAGAGTCAGATGGAATTCGAATTCCAAAAGTTGATGCCATCACATGGCAGGTATTTCCAGATTCGGATTTAACTGATCAAGCTTTACTAGCCGGTGAGATTGATTTAAAGTTAAATTTTGGTCTTGGTCCAACCATGCGTGATCAAGTCTTACTCGATTCTGATCAGCGTAAGTTAGTTGATAATCCAGAAATGAGCTTTGTTAATTTCATATTGGTGAATCCACAAATCAAACCGCTCGATAGTGTGCCTTGCCGAGAGGCAATTTTCTATGCCCTAGATAAAGTGGATCTCCAAAACGTGCGTGGTGGCAGTTCAACGGCAGCAATCGCACACTCAATGAGTCCACCAACTGTTCTTGGGTTTGATGATTCTTACGATCCATACCCAAGTGGTAGTGATGAAACCGGGAACATAAAGCAAGCTCGTGAGAGTTTGGCACAATGTGGTTATCCAGATGGATTTCAAACCAAGATGGCTTACGTTGCGATCGGAATTGGCAAAGACATATTTTTATCAGTTCAAAAGAGTTTGGCAAGAGTGGGAATCGTGGTTGATCCTGTGGAATACGCCAACTTTGCTGAGTATTTTTCAACAGGAATTGGATCTCCAGAAAATTTGACAGGCCAATCAATAGGTCTAGCTGCCACTGGTTGGGGACCCGATTACTCTTCCCCAATTTCGTATTGGGCACCAATTGTCGATGGTAGAAAAATTAAAACTTTAGATAATCAAAATTTTGCAGAAATCAATTCAGATGAAATCAACAATTTTTTGGACCAACTGGAAGTTTCAGCCACTCCGCAGGAGGCAACTCGGATAAATAGAGCGATTGAAGTTTTGGTTATGAGGCAAGCCATCTACTTGCCTTATGCCGTAGATCGCATGGTTTTATATCGTCCAGCACAGGTAAGTGATGTCTATGTACAACTGGCTTTAGGCAATCAGTACGACGTTGTAAACGTTGGTCTGCAGGGGATTACCCCGTAACGTTGGCCAATTGGTGCTTTCCGCAGCTAATTAAATACCGAACTAATCACTCCAATTTCCACCCACCAATTAACTGAAATAGACTAAGATCTTGTTGAAATTCTGAGTAAAAATCTAGTTATTCACTGGCCACTAAATTGACGTTATCGCAGAGAGGTTGGAGGAAAAAGCAAAGTGACTGCAATTCGTGAATCAGCAATTGAGCCCGTTGTAGGTCGCACACTTCGCCAAATTACCTGGTCTCGGCTGCGCAAGGATCGTGTTGCAGTTGGCAGCATGATCATTCTGGTTTTTATTACTTTTATTGCAATTTTTGGCCCAGTGATTTCGAACTTGCTTGGCGTAAACCCATACGACTTTAATACTGATTTATTAAGCGATGCTGGAAGTTTGCCGATAGGCCCATTTGGTGGGGTGTCGTTAGCCCATCCACTTGGTGTTGAACCATTGACTGGCCGCGACATTTTAGCTCGGTTGCTTTTTGGTACCCGTATCTCACTTCTAATTGCTGTTTCAGCAACGATCATTACTGTTGTGCTTGGAACAGTAGTTGGAGTAATTTCTGGTTACTCACGTGGCCGCACAGACACAGTCCTTAGTCGCTTCATGGACATTACGCTTGCCTTTCCACTCTTATTAGTGATCATTGCAATGTCACCAGTGCTCGAACAAAGATTGCAAGCCTTTGGCTTGCCGCCTGGCAATCCTTCTCGAATCACGACTTTAATTTTAGTGCTGAGTGTTTTTGGTTGGCCATACTTGGCAAGGCTTATTCGAGGACAAGTTATTTCACTGCGGGAGCGAGAATTTGTTGAAGCAGCAGTTTCAATTGGATCAAGCAACCGACGAATTTTATTTCGCGAGTTGCTTCCAAATCTTTGGGCGCCAATTTTGATTTATGCCACCATAGCAATGCCATCCTTAATCGGCGCAGAAGCAGCTCTGGCCTACTTGGGTATTTCTGTTATCCCACCAACACCAACTTGGGGATCCATGCTTCAGGAATCAGTTGGGTATTTTACAGTAGATCCGTTTTACTTCTTCGTCCCCTTGACGATGCTGCTGGCAGTAGTTCTCTCGTTTAATTTGCTGGGAGACGCCTTAAGAGATGCCCTTGATCCAAAATCTGGGCGACACTAACTAAGTTTTTTCAGTTTCTCGAGAACTGGAAAATTCACAAACTCAATCGGGTGAGTGAAACTAAGTGATTCAACCGAATCACGACTTAAAGACATAGCGAACCTATGTCTCTATGGAGGACACATGAAGAAATCGACAGGCATCCGCTTCGGCGTTGGTGCAGCGTCGCTGGCTCTTCTGCTAACCGCTTGCGGTGGCAGTGGTGACGCAGCGTCTGGCGAGGGCTCAAAAGGTGGAACTCTCTACATCCTTACGGAAGCAGAGCAGATTCTTCACTTGGATCCACAGCGCAACTACACCGGTGAAGACCTAGCATTTGCTAGTGCTTACCTAAACCGAACCCTTACTCAGTACACATTGAGCAAGGACAATAACGAAGCCAGTGCGCTAGTTGCTGACGCAGCTACTGACACCGGCACAACGCCAGATGGCGGCAAAACTTGGGAATTCACACTCAAGGACGGCATGAAGTGGGAAGACGGCAAAGCCCTTACTTGTGAAGATTTCAAGTACGGAATTTCCCGCACTTTCGCAACTGATGTCATCACCGATGGACCTGCTTATGCAATAAGCATGCTTGATGTGACTGACTACAAGGGCCCTTACGCTGGTGATGCAGCAGGTCAGGCATCTTATGATGCAGCTGTTGTTTGTGAAGGAAACAAGATTACTTTCAATCTTGCAAAGCCGGCATCTGACTTCAACTACGCAGTCACACTAAGTGCCTTCGCAGCTGTTCGCCAAGATGTTGACACGGCAGAACTATACGACGATGAAGTACTTTCAAACGGCCCATACAAGATTGAGTCCTACGTAAAGAAGGACAAGCTGGTATTGGTACGTAATGAGAATTGGGATCCAGCCACGGACACTTTCCGCCCGGCATACCCAGATCGCATCGAGTACATCTTTGCGCAACCATCTGCTCTAATTACTGAGCGTCTAATGGCAGATGCTGGTAATGATCAAATGGCAATTTCGCCAGATGGTGTTGACTCAGCAAAGCTCGCTATTGTGTTCTCGGATGCAAAGTATGAAAAGCGTCGTTGGGACGAACTAGATCCTTATGTTCGTTACTACGCAATCAATACCAAAAAAGTTCCAAACGTTAAGCACCGGCAAGCAATCCTTGCCGCTGTGAACCGCGACGAACTACGCACAATTGCTGGTGGCGAGTATGCCGGTGATTATGCAGATGGTGTTGTAAAGCCAAACATTGGCGCAGATTATGCTCCAACTGGCTTGTGGGATGGACTACTTGGCGATGTGATACCTCCAGAGGGTAACCCAGAACTAGCCATGAAGTTGATCGCTGACTCAGGCGAGGCATTCCCGCAGCCATTCGTATTTGATTACGGTCAAAGCGAAACCAATGCGAAGGCAGCAGCTTCATTAGTTGCCTCCCTTGCCAAGGCTGGCATAGTTGCTACTCCGAATCCAATCGAACCAGGTGCCTACTATGGCGTCGTGCTTGATCCAGAAAAGCAGGGCGCAATGTCTGCATCCGGCTGGGGTCCAGACTGGTCAAATGCTTCAACAGTTCTTCCTGAACTGTTTGCTGCAAATGGTGGATTCAACCTTTCCCAGTGGACTGACGAAGCCTTCTTGGCAGAATCAGACGCTGCAAAGGTGATCACAGATCGCGCAGAACAAGCAGCAGCTTGGCAAGCACTGAGCAAGAAGTCAATGGAATTGGCTCTTGCACTTCCTACCCGTTTCGGTAAGGAACAGCGCATTGTAGGTTCAAAGGTTGGCGGTGCCTACATTTGGGGACCATACGGCTCATGGCCATACGCATCACTATCAGTTAACTAATTATTTAGTTAACGCTTATTAGCGAACTGTGGGTGAACAGGTAATGTTCACCCACAGTTCGCGGTAAGTCTTTAAGTCAATCAAACTTGCGAAAGGGTGGAATATGTTTCCATACATTGTGCGCAGAATTTTTGTCATGATCCTTATGTTGACACTTCTGAGTATTGTCACTTTTTTGCTTTTTAACGCCGTTCCAACAGATCCCGCCCGTTTAACTTGTGGCAAAACTTGCACGCCAGAAATTGTGGCGGCTAACCGAATCCGATTGGGACTAGATCAACCTCTGCTCACTCAATACTTAGAGTGGATGAAGGGAATTTTTGTTGGTCGAACCTATGGTTCTGGAACAGCAACATTTGAATGTTCTACCCCGTGTTTAGGTTACTCATTCAAAAATGGTGAAGAAGTAACAACACTGATAGTTAATGCCTTGCCTGTCACCATGTACTTGGCCTTGGGCGCGTTCACGCTGTGGATGGTAGTAGGAATTTTTTCTGGCATTGTGGCCGCGAAACATCAGGGCAAATGGCAAGATCGCACCATTATGGGTGTTGCACTTGTTGGATATTCACTTCCTGTTTTCTTCATAGGTTTGCTCTTTTTAGTTTTTGCAATTGTGCGCTGGAACATTTTGCCGTATCCAAATTATGAATCCCCATTCGATGATCCTGTTGCATTTTTTCAGACCATGCTGCTTCCTTGGGTCACGCTCGCCATTCTTTACTCTGCTTATTACACTCGACTTACTCGCTCCCAAATCTTAGAAACCATGGGTGAGGATTACATCCGAACTGCTCGCGCAAAGGGACTCCCGGAAAGAGTAGTTTTCCGCAAGCACGCTTTTCGCGCGGGCCTAACCCCAATTGTTACTTCTGCTGGACTTGATCTAGCAGGGCTCTTAGGTGGAGCGGTAATCACTGAGTACATTTTTAGTTTGCCAGGACTAGGCCGGGTAGCAATTGGCGCGGTTACTGACTATGACTTACCGACAATTACTGCAGCCGTATTAGTTGCAGCAGTATTTGTAATTATTGCAAATCTTGTTGTTGATATTTTGTACGCAGTTGTTGATCCACGGGTGCGCTTGACATGACAACTAAGGAAAATGTAATTCTTGAGGTTAAAAATTTAAATGTTGAGTTTACAACTGATGATGGAATCATCCATGCAGTTAACAATGTTTCTTACACAGTTGAGCGAGGTAAGACTCTTGCCATAGTAGGAGAGTCGGGCTCTGGTAAAAGTGTTTCCAGCTTGGCAATCATGGGACTACTTAAGGGCGCAAATTCAAAGGTAAGTGGTGAGGTTTTTTTCAATGGCCAAGAGTTAGTTGGCGCTGACCCGGAAGAAGTTCGCAAACTTCGTGGCGATGAAATGGCAATGATTTTCCAGGATCCACTTAGTGCGCTTCATCCTTATTACACGATCGGTGATCAACTCGCTGAAGCTGTGCTTGTTCATAATGACATTTCTGAAAAGGAAGCTGTGACAAAGGCTGCACAAATGCTGACGAAAGTTGGAATTCCGTCAGTAGAACAGCGGATATCTGAATACCCACATCAACTTTCAGGCGGCATGCGACAACGCGTAATGATTGCCATGGCTTTAATTAACGGCCCAGAATTACTCATCGCAGATGAACCAACTACTGCGCTAGATGTAACGGTCCAGGCTCAGATTCTAGAGTTATTGCGCGAACTTCAAAAAGAATTTGGTACTGCAATCGTGTTAATTACGCATGATTTGGGAGTGGTTGCTGACCTCGCCGATGAAGTATTAGTTATGTATGGCGGTAGCGCAGTAGAGCACGCTGGTGTCAGGGAACTTTTCTACGAGCCACAAATGCCGTATACGTGGGGCTTGCTTGCTTCGGTGCCACAGATTTCCGTAAAGAAAGAACAGCTTGATCCGATTCCAGGTTCACCGCCTTCATTGTTGAACATGCCAAAGGGTTGTGTTTTTGAGCCACGTTGTGCGTTCAAAAATCAAGTTGCAAATAATGCGTGTGTTGACAAGTTTCCAGACTTGCTAGCAGTCTCCGAAAATCACGAAGCTCGCTGCCACTTGTCTGAGTCGCAACGGGTTGCGATTCGTGTTGATCGAAAGATTGGAAAGGTTTAATTAATGACAACTCCAATTTTAAAAATTACGGATTTACAAAAATATTTCCCAATTCAAGGAAAAGGAATATTTAATCGAGTAGTTGGCAATGTAAAGGCAGTTGACGGAATCTCATTAGAGGTTTTTCCGGGGGAGACTCTTGGCTTAGTTGGTGAGAGTGGTTGTGGAAAATCTACTGCTGGTAGATCAATGCTTCGTCTAATTGAACCCACTTCCGGATCAATTGAATTCAACGGGCAAGACATTTCTAAAATCAAGAAAAAAGAGTTAGCCCCACTGCGCCGTGAAATGCAAATGATTTTTCAGGATCCATTCTCATCCTTGAATCCACGACAAACTAGCGGCGACATCATCAGTGCGCCATTTAGAGTCCAAGGTGTTAAGCCAGAAGGTGGAATCACAAAAGCCGTTCAGGGCTTGATGGATCGAGTCGGGTTAAATCCAGAGCACTTCAATCGTTACCCAAATGAATTCTCAGGTGGTCAACGCCAGCGCATTGGAATTGCCCGCGCAATTGCGCTAAAACCGAAATTAATTGTGTGTGATGAGCCCGTCTCAGCATTGGATGTTTCCATTCAGGCACAAGTACTTAACTTGCTGGATGACATTCAGCAAGAATTTGGTTTGGCTTATATATTTATTGCGCATGATTTATCAGTCGTTCGTCACATCTCAGACCGAGTTGCCGTTATGTATTTGGGCAAAATCATGGAAGCAGCGTCCCAAGAAAATCTCTACAGCGCCCCTCTGCATCCCTATACCCACGCTTTGCTATCCGCAGTTCCAATTGCTGATCCAGATTTAGAGCGCTCTAGAGAACGCATTTTGCTAACTGGCGACTTACCTAGTCCAAGTAATCCACCAAGTGGCTGCGTATTTAGAACACGGTGCTTTAAGGCCCAAGCTCGATGCGAAAGTGAGATTCCACAATTGCGCGAGTTAAGCACTGGACATAAAGTTGCATGCCACTTTCCTATGGAAACTACCGGCACAACTTCGGCGACCGGAGTAGATTTCACGACCAAGTAGAGCTCTTGTTGAGTTAGTCGCCTAAGTGTGATTTGAAGTATTTAACAGTAAGCAACATTAAGTTCTCGGAGATTATTTCTTGCGGAGTCATGTGCGTAACACCCGATAATGGCAAAACAGTGTGCGCTTTTTTGTGTGTCAGTAATGCGCCGCTTAATGACAGTGAATGTGCTGCAACCACATTGTCATCTGCTAATCCGTGAATCAGCATAAGTGGTCGTTCAAGTTCGCTTGCTTTTTTAATCAACGAGTTCTCTGCGTAAACCTCAGGAAACTTTTCTGGGTGCCCTAGATAGCGCTCGGTGTAGGCAGTGTCATACCAAAGCCATTCAGTTACAGGCGCTCCAGCAACAGCTGCGTGGAAAACATCTGGTCGCTCCAGCACTGCTAATGCGGACAAGTAGCCACCAAAAGACCAGCCAGTGATACCGACTCTCTTGGCATCAACATCACTTGGAAAGTGCGCTACAACATCTGCGATTGCATTGACTTGATCTTCAAGTACTGGCTTAACAAAATCTTGATAAATTGCGTGATCCCAAGCAGGGCCACGACCTGGCGTTCCGCGATTGTCCGCAACAATGACTACAAAACCTTGATCAGCAAACCATTGATCAATGGCGTAAGTTAAAGCGCCATTTTGAACTTGTGGGTGATGTGGTCCGCCATATGGCCGCATCATCACTGGCAGTTTTTTGCTTCCGAGTACATGCTCGCGGGGAAATATAACTGCCGTGTTTACTAAGTTTGGCCCAGTCTTGAGTTGATGTACTTGTGGTTGGAAACTTGGTGATTCAGCTAATGAATCGAAGTAATGCTCGGTCTTTGCGCCTCGGCGTAACTGATAAGAGCGACTATGAGTATCCAGCCGCGACTCAATCAAAATCTGAAGCTCGCCTGCGGTCGCTGTTGCTCCAGCGACTCCACCTTGAGCTAGTTCAGTTAGTGAGCCATCAAATGAAACTCGAATTACGCCGCGACTGACTGCATCAGTTGTTGCTACGACATCTAGGTAATCTTTGGTCACATCGATTAAGGACATAACTTGGAGCCCTGGGGGAGTGATTGCTTTCCCAGCTAATTGAAGTTCTCGAGTATCAGTTTGACGGTTATCAATGATCGAAATAATTTCGCCATCATGCCAACGGGGCTGCCCAGGAATTACGTCCACAAATTCATGATCAGTGACTTCGTGCACAATTTTTATTCCTGAGGCAGTCAGCGAATACGTTACAAAATTTTGTTGCGCTCGATCAGCAACTGTTATCAATGCGTCACAATCTTTTTGCCAAGAAACACTTATCAAGTACTCAAAGGAATCGTTATCCCAGTTGATTGCTTCTTTTTTTCCGGAAATTGAAATTCTGGCTAACCCAAGTACTGCATTCTTTGTACCCGCTGCTGGGTAACGTATTTCATTAGGTTGCTTTTGTGGTGTTGCAGGATCAGAAATCCACCACGTTTGAACTTGCTCTTCATTAGTTTGCTCGACAATTAGTTCATCGCTGTTAGGCGACCACCAATAACCACTCATGCGATCAAACTCTTCAGCAGCAATGAAGTCCGATAACCCCCACGAAATATTGTCTGCGGACTCATTCGTAAGGTTCGTAACGTTACTGCCATCAAAGTCACAGACAAGTAGATCTTTGCCATTAGACCAGGCAATTCGGTTGCCATCAGGAGCGATCTTTGGGTCGATCACAGGCTCTGAAACTTCGAGCTCGACAAAGTCCGCAGTATCAACTTGCCCCGCAAACAATTTGCCAGAAAGAGCAAAAATAACTTTTTCGCCCGATGTGTCGCTGGAGTAACTAGTTATGCCAGAAGTCGTTTCTCGCATCCGCTCCCGGCGGGCTCGCTCGGCGTCTGGAATTTCGCCATCAACGGCTAGGAGAATTCGAGGATCTGCAATTTTGGTTTCGATTCGGGCAGCAACGTCGTAAGCCCAAAGAGAGTTGACTGCATCTCGACCAGATTCACTGCGCAGAAATAAAACATATTTTCCAGACCCGCAAATCAGAAAACTTCTGGGTGCACCTAACTGAAAGTTTCGAGTCGCAGCGCTTTGTCTTGGAAAGGTTTCGCTCACCCCTTGATCCTGCCATGTCACAGCATGGGTTTCCAGACATGGCGAATACATAATGGATGGGCTCGTGCATTGAAATTGCCTCGTTACAGTTAAGTCATGGTTAAAAGTGATGAAACGACGCCGCGCCTGCTTTTGGTTCACGCGCACCCAGATGATGAAACTATTGGCAGTGGCGCAACCATGGCCAAATACGTTGCGCAGGGCGCTCAGGTCACTTTAGTAACCTGCACTCTCGGCGAAGAAGGCGAAATTTTGGTTTCCGATCTGGCGCAATTGGCATCAGATAAAACAGATTCCCTTGGCCCCCATCGATTCATTGAATTAGGTAATGCCATGGCTGAGCTTTCGGTTTCTGATTGGCGACTTCTCGGAGGAGCCGGCAGATTTCGGGACAGCGGCATGATTGGCACGCCGCCTAATGAACGACTCGATAATTTTTGGCGCGCAGATTTGCTGGAAGCGGCTAAACATTTAGTTGAGATTATTCGAGAAGTTAAACCACATGTACTCATTACTTATGATGACTTTGGCGGGTACGGCCATCCAGATCATATTCAAGCCCATCGCGTTGCGCACTACGCCCGTGAATTAGCTGCCGCACAAAGTTTTGCACCGGAACTTGGGGAACCTTGGTTAATTCAAAAAGTTTATTGGACCGCATTTCCAGTCAGTGTGATGCGAGCTGGAATTGAAATGCTACGAGCAGCAGGAGATCAAACTGAATTCGCAAGTCAAGATCCAGCCGAGATCCCGTTTGCCTGTCCAGATGAACTAGTTACGACAGCAATTGTTGGAAGCGAATTTGCCGACCAAAAAATGCGCGCACTTGGTGCGCATGCCACACAGATAAGTATGGAAGATGGTTTCTTTGCACTTTCAAATAATTTAGGGTCACAAGTTCTCGGCACTGAGTATTACCGACTTGTTTCAGGAACACCCACGGCTCCCTTTGATGAACTTGGTCGCGAAACTGACTTATTTAGTGGCATCACAGATCTTGCAGGGAGCTCAAATGTCTAAGTTGTACGTCGTTACAGGCAGCGCGGTAGTTAGTTTGGCTATTTGCGTCGTCGCGGGATTTGCACACGCAAGCCGAGTGGTAATAGCGGAGACAAAAATTCCTTATGGGCTGGCGTTAGCGTTGTTGCTTTGCGTTGTGGGAGTACTTTGGCTTAATCGATTTTTTGGAACTCGCTTAGCAGGATTAGTTTTTCTAGTCATTTGGGTCATAACAACACTGCAGTTTGCAGTTGAATCGCCAGACGGCGATATGGTGCTCGCTGGTACTTGGTACTCATTGACATATGTTGTAGCTGGCGCGATCTTAGTTTCAGCAACTTGCGTGCTTCCCCCGCTGCGAGTGCGAGACGCTTCAACCAGGCAAATACCGCACGCTTAGCCAGAGCGCCAAGATTCTTAGAATTTGCACAAAAGCGTGAGCTACCAATGCCTGATGCGACAAAAAACTGTGACAACGGGTAGATTTGGGTTACTGGTGGCGTTACGTCCATCAAAATGAATTTATGGAGGACTAAATGACTTATGTGATCGCGCTGCCTTGTGTTGACGTTAAAGATAAGGCTTGTATCGAAGAGTGCCCAGTAGATTGCATCTACGAAGGCGATCGCATGATGTACATCCAGGCTGACGAATGCGTTGACTGCGGTGCTTGCGAACCAGTGTGCCCAACTGAAGCGATCTACTACGAAGATGACGTTCCTGAGAAATGGGACGAATTCAAAGGCGTTAATGTTGTATTTTTTGAAACACTTGGTTCACCTGGTGGCGCATCGAAAACTGGTAAAACCAGCAACGATCCAGAATCTGTAAAGTCCCTGCCACCGCAGGTGAGTTAACTGATTGCGCCACTAGCAAATGGGTTGCCGGATTTTCCTTGGGATCGAATCGCAGCCGCTGGTGAACACGCAAGAAAGCATCCTGATGGCATAGTTGATTTATCAATTGGTACGCCAGTAGATGACACGCCAAAAGTAATAACCGCTGCGCTAACTGCTGCGGCAAATGCGCCAGGTTACCCAACTGGAGCAGGTTTACCTGAACTTCGCCAAGCGTGGACCAACTGGGCACTTCGTATTTTGAGTGCTGAATTAACTCTTGATCAAGTAGCGCCTTCAATTGGGTCAAAGGAAATTGTTGCTTGGCTACCAATTATTTTTGGTTTAAATGAACAAAGTGTTGTCGCAATTCCAGAGTTGGCTTATCCCACCTATGCAGTAGGCGCACTGATGGCTCACGCAAAGTTTGTAACTTATAAGGATGCTGATTCGATTCCAGCGAACTCAGATTTAATTTGGGTAAATTCTCCCAGCAACCCAACTGGTGAAGTGTTGAGCGTTTCGCAGCTTCAGGCAATAATTGCGCGCGGCCGCGAACTTAAAGCCCCGGTTGTGAGCGATGAGTGTTACATCGAATTGGGTTGGGATGAACAACCAATTTCGATACTTGATCCTCAAGTATGTGGCACTGACTTTTCTGGAATTTTGGCAGTGCACTCACTTTCTAAGCGCTCAAATCTTGCGGGCTATCGCTCTGGGTCAGTACTTGGCGACGCAAAATTGATCGCTGACATAGTTTCCTTGCGTAAACATTCTGGAATGCTAGTTCCAACTCCCATTCAGATGGCAACAATTGCAGCCCTCGGCGATGATTCACATGTGCAAATCCAAAGGGCACTTTATGCCAACCGCCGTGACATACTTCACAGCGCTTTAGTAAGCGCTGGGTTCACTGTCGAGCACTCGCAAGCTGGGTTATATCTATGGGCAACTAATGGAACGACCTGTGCTGAAACCATCAATTGGCTTGCAGATCGCGGAATTCTGGCGGCTCCCGGAGACTTTTATGGGCCAGCAGGAGCCAGGCATGTCCGGCTCGCACTAACGGCTACAGATGAGCGGATAGCCAGCGCAGCCGGCCGGCTAACTACCTAGTCTCACTGCTTGGATTAGCAAAGGTAGGTAGGCAAATAGTAAGTTTGTCTTATGTCTCAAGCAAAACTTGTCCACCCTAACGGCGAACTATTACTCGGCGAAGTTCCAGCAACTGTTGGTGCCTCGGGGTATGACGTGTCAGCGCTGCTTAAGGAAACTGGTCACATCACGCTTGACCCAGGCTTCATGAACACCGCCTCATGCGAATCTGCAATTACCTACATTGATGGCGACAGAGGCATTTTGCGCTATCGCGGTTACCCTATTGAACAACTTGCAGCAAAAAGTACTTTTATCGAAACTTCATATCTATTGATTTACGGACACCTACCAAATCCAGCTGAGTTAAGTAAATTTACCGAAGACGTAACCATGCACACCATGGTCCATGAAGACTTGCGCCGATTCTTTGATGGCTTCCCGCGCGATGCTCATCCGATGCCAGTTCTAAGTAGCGCAGTGAGTGCACTCTCCACTTTCTATCAAGACTCACTTGATCCATTTGATGAACGCCAAGTTGAAATTTCTACAATACGATTATTAGCAAAAATTCCAACACTTGCTGCTTATGCGTACAAGAAAACCATCGGACAGCCTTCGCGTTACCCAGATAATTCTCTCGACTATGTTTCGAATTTTTTGAACATGACTTTTGGTGTCCCAGCTGAGCCTTATGAAGCTAATCCAGCAATCGTTAAGGCACTGGACATGCTGTTTATTTTGCACGCAGACCACGAACAGAACTGTTCCACGTCAACTGTGCGAATGGTTGGGTCTTCGCACGCTAATTTATTTGCATCGGTCTCAGCGGGAATCAACGCACTTTTTGGTCCGCTACATGGTGGCGCAAACCAAGCAGTACTGGAAATGCTTGAAGGAATTCAGAGTTCAGGTGACACGGTTCAGCAGTTCATTACTCGCGTTAAAAACCGCGAAGATGGCGTGAAGCTCATGGGCTTTGGCCACCGGGTATACAAGAGTTACGATCCACGCGCAGCCATTGTGCGGGAGCATGCACATGAAATTTTGACCATGCTTGGTGTCCAAGATCCACTGTTTGATATTGCTAGAGAACTTGAAGAATCGGCATTAAGCGATGAGTTCTTTATTGAGCGCAAGCTATACCCAAATGTTGATTTCTACACTGGCTTGATTTATCGCGCGATTGGTTTCCCAACACGAATGTTCACGGTGTTATTTGCAATCGGTCGAGTCCCTGGCTGGATTGCCCAATGGCAAGAAATGATCACGGATCCGGAAACTAAGATTGGCCGGCCTCGCCAGGTTTACATTGGGGAAGATGCTCGCGATTACACCCAAATTGGTAAGCGCTAATTAATACCTAGAAACTCCTACGCACTTAACTGATTGCCAGAATAAAGACGCCCATAACTGCAAGCCCAAGTAGCATTGCAAACGGAAAAATAAACTTGCTGGGCAGTGGCAGCAAAAATAAAATTGCAGCGACAACAATTAGCCAAGCAGATTTCTCGCCAGTATTTAGCGCCATCACTAGACCACCTGAACCAAAGGAAATCGTGCAACCAATCCTGGATTTTTCAACTCCTAGGATTTGTGGCAGGCCATAAATTCCACTGGAACGATCATTTTCTAAATCCTTGAAAACATTTGCTAGGTGCACTCCTATTCCAAATGTTGCGCCGACTACAACCATCCAGAGTTTGCTGGGTTGCGCCGTTGCGCCAAGAATAATTACTGGTAGCAACCCAAATGAGAATGCGTAGGGCAAAAATGAAAAGGGAGTGGCCTTCAATTTAAAGTTGTAGGCGATAGCACTAACAACTGCAAGCAGATGAGCTAATCCGAATCGACCCGTAAGTGGCCCAACAATCGTCAAAGTAAGTAAAGCAACACCTGCTAATGCACAAGACCATTTAAGGGAACTTAGCGAGATTGACCCAGATACGAGCGGTTTATTTTGCCTCTCATGCAATAAGTCATCAGAGTAATCCACTAGGTCATTACTCCACCCAACAATGAGCTGGCCAGTTAGAACAGTTGCTGCGATACCATTTGCAGTTTGCAGATCGCTTGTGCGCCAGGCTAGAAGAAAAGTCAGAGTCGTAACAGTTACCGTTGGCAGAAAGTGAGTTGCGCGCAGTAGTCCTAGAACACTGGATGTCACGAAGTGATGTCCTTCTTGGCGAACCTATTGATCGCAAGTGCAAATAAAATAATGCCACTGATTATGCAGTAGGAGGCACCTCGGATCATGCCTGACCAATCAATGGTGCTGGAAAGTGCATCAAACCAAGTAAATGAATAATGAACTGGAAGCCAATTTCGAATGGCTCCCAAAGCAGATATTGTGTCGAGGATACTAAGTAGCACTGAAATTCCAACGGCAACTCCGACTGCGCCAAGTGGAGCGTCAGTTCGAACGCTTAAGTAAAAAGCCAACCCAGCAATAAATAGGTAGGAAATTGCTAAGTACCCAGAGATTATTGCGATCCGAATAAGGGCGGTGCCATTGTCAAAATTTGCTCCCAATGGAGTTTGTAAGGGGGCTTGTCCAAATGCAATCCAACCAACTAACCAAGCTGAAATAGGCACCAACAAAACTGCGACCAGGGATAGCGTCAAACTCACTTTGATTTTTTGCAGAAGGAGTCTGGTGCGTGGAACTGGCGAGGCGAGTAAATAACGCAGCGTCGACCAAGATGCCTCGCTTGCAACCGTGTCACCGTTAAATAGCGCAACTACAGTTACAAGTAAGAATGGTGTTGAGAAATAGAGCATGGTGACTGTGAAGTTTGCAGCCCCAACTGTGGCCAGACCAATCAAATCTGTAGTTCCGGCTCCAACTCGCGCCGGTCCGTTACCACTTCCTGATGGACCAAACTTTACGGCAATCGCAACCAGAATTGGTAACGAGACGACAAAGGCGTATGCAAAAGCGGTGCGCTTACGTTTCAGTTGGCGATACAACTCAACTCGGTACGGCAATGTTCTGCTGGCCTGATAAGTCATGACTGCACCTTTCCAATAACTAGATCATCACCAATAAGTTCTAGGAAGATATCTTCGAGGGATTGCAACGAATTGTTACTGTTGAGAATTTCTTGCATTGGTCCAAACGCAATTAGTTTTCCGCGGTGCATTAGAACCACATCCGTACAAGTTTGTTGCACTTCAGCAAGTAAGTGAGACGAGACAATAACGGTGCGCCCAGTAGCTGCGTAATCCCTCAGAACTTGTCGCATCTCAACAATTTGCTGCGGGTCTAATCCATTTGTTGGCTCATCAAGTACGAGCAAATCTGGCATACCGAGCATCGCCTGAGCTATTGCCAGCCGCTGGCGCATGCCCTGACTATATGACCGCACTTTTTTGTCCAAGGCTGTTCCCAGATTTGCGATTGCAATAACTTCATCTTGGAAATTTTCTCCAGTGCGGCCGATTGCCTTCCAGTAGAGTTCAAGATTTTCTCGACCCGATAGGTGCGGCAAAAATCCAGGACCTTCTACAAAACTGCCCAGATTAGAAAGTGACGGTGATCCTGGATATACGGCTTTCCCACCAAGATAAATGGCGCCTTGAGTGGGAAAAATAAGTCCCATCAGTATCCGCAGAGTGGTAGTTTTACCAGCGCCATTTGGCCCCAGCAGTCCGAGAACTTGACCGCGACTAACTGTGAAAGAAAGATTGGAAACGGCTTGATAACCATCTTTATAAATTTTAGACAAATTCTCAATGCTGACGAGAACATTTTCTTGTCTTACATCTTTTGATGTCTTTGGCCGATTTATATAAACCAAAATTATTGACAGTAAGAGCACTCCAAATGCCAACAGTGGCCATATGAGACGGTTACCTGAAGCTGCACTTGCTACAACTTCTAAAGTTGGCACCGAAAGTGGTGATAACGCGGTCACGGTGTAGAAAGCCGATGTTTTAGGCATTTCAAAACCTTGATCTGTGCTTGAAATGCCCAGTGCAAGTTTTTCACCTGCAGCGACATCCAAAATTACAGCCGGAAGTTCTAATTCAATTTCAACTCCATTTTCAGGAATATCAATTAGTTTTATTGGTGCAACAATTCCATTTGGTTGACTTGTTGCCCCACTTGGTGAACGGGTTACCAATGAAAAGAAAAGTGTTGCTTCACCTGTAGTACTTGTAACGAGAACTTTTATTTTGGATGAACCAACAATGGAAAGTGGCCTATCGAGCTCTTCACTTTCAATGAATGCGCTTTGGCCGGGAATAAATGCAGGGCTAAAACCAGACACGCCAGATAGCAGGCTAGAAGCTAAGGCGCCGGCAGAGCCGATTCCGGGCAGTGCTGAGATTGCACTTGGAATTCCACCGACTGGGTAAGCGAATGGCGTAATTTGCGTAGATAAATCAAAACCTTCATAAGTTGAGCGGTTAGGTAATTGTGATGATTGAAAAACTTTTGGAATAACGCTTGTGTCTTGAAGAGAAATTGAACCATTAAGTCGTGTGAATTGAAATTTTGGAAACACCATTTCCTGCATGCGAAGGTGCTTATTAAACCAATTTAGATTTTGTTCCAGAAGGTACTTGGATTCATCAGGGCCACCATCATGGCCACTTGCGTGCCAGATGAGAGCAAGATTTTCAGCCGGTACTGACTGTTCTAGTAGTGCGAGATTCTTAAGACTCTCGGATAGAGGAAAGAGTGAATCAGCTTGGCCCTGCATTAGCAGTGTTGGAATTTTTATTGAACTAATACTTTTTTCAGGAGAAACAGAATCAAGAAGAGCCCTATCCTCTGCAGTTGGCTCACCATTAAGTACTGCATTCTTGTAGGCAGTACACCATTCATCGGCTAATGAACCACATTCGCCAAGGTAAGCCCGTTGCAATGTTGCTAGTGCAAAGAAAGTTCCAGTCCAAACTTTCTTGAAAGGCCCAGCTACTTCGCTATTAGATAAAGTTTGGGGAAAGAGTGCATCTCCTAAGTTATGCCACGTTATGTCTGCAGCAGCTGCATCTATTCGGGAATCTGCTTGCGAAGCAAGTAATGAAGCCGCGCCACCGTAAGAAGCACCACTAATACCAAGAAGTGGATCACCTTGTGAATCTTTTTCTACTTCTGGTTGAGATTCCAAGTAGTCAATAAGTTTTGTAATGTCGGCAATTTCACCACTTTGGGAATTCATTGAAATCAAACCTGATGACTCACCGAACCCGCGGGCTGACCAGGTGAGAACTACGTATCCGTTCTCCTGGAAGTATTTAGCGTTAGCTTCCAAAGTGTCTTTACTGCCACCGAAACCATGAGCTATCAACAGCGCAGGAGCGGGAGTTACGGCGGGTATGTAAAGCGTTGTGTCAATAAAAACTCCAGGCTCAGTCTGGATCTGAGCGACTTTTTCAACACCAGAAATTGTCTCGCTGGAGCTTTGCGAAACGGCAACTATAGAAAATCCAATAAGCAGGGCAGTGCCTAATGCAATTATTTGACTTTGCCGGCTCATTACTAAACGTTAACGGATTACTTAAAGTGCTGCTCACCGGGAGCAAGGATAAACTTTAGTCATGCGAAAAAAAGCTTTATCAGTTTTAGTTGCGCTGTTGCTGGTCGCAGGAGTGATAATCCAGGCTCAAGGTAGTGATGAGCCGCAAGTAGCACCACAAAGTGTGGGTGCTCCTTCGGCAAAAATTTACACTGCAACCATGCCTAAGGCGCACTTACCGAGCGCTCCAAACAATGGCACAGATGATTACCGATGTTTTTTATTAGATCCCGGTGTAACTGAAGATTCGATAATTGAGTCAGTGGAATTTATTCCACAAAATAAAGAATATGTTCACCACGCGATTATGTTTCGGGTAACGAGTCCTGACCTCCCGCAGGCGATTGCTGCGAACGATGGTGGAAATGGCTGGCCATGTTTTGGCGGTTCAGGTCTGGGTTCCATGTTTTCCTCATTCTTAACTTCGCCGTGGATAAGTTCTTGGGCACCAGGCCGTGGCGTCGATGTTTCACCAGCCGGATACGGAATTCCGTTTAAGAAAGGTGAGCAGTTAGTGCTTCAAGTTCATTACAACTTGCTTGCTGCAACTGGTGGCATTCTCGTCACCGATCAATCGCAAATTTTACTAGAAGCAGTTCCAGCAAGTGGAGCAACGGTGAAACAGCTGAAAGTAAATCTATTTGCAGCTCCCGTTGAGTTGCCTTGTCCAGATGATGTTACTGGACCATTATGTGATCGAAAGAATTCTTTGATCGATCTAGCCGCCCGTACCAGTACTGCCAGCGCATTTGAAGCTGCAGGCATTAATGCCCTTTGCGGAGGAGACCCGTTTGATCCAAAGCCTTCACTAACTTCCTCTTGTGATTCGATTGCAACGCAAGATTACAATGTGATTGCTGCATCACCCCATATGCATTTGCTTGGCCGAAGTCTAAAACTTATTTTAAATCCCGGAACAACCAAAGAAAAACTTCTACTTGATCGAAGCAACTATAACTTTGATGATCAATCTGCAACTGTGCTACCAGAACCCATTGCTGTGAAAAAAGGTGACGTAATAAGAGTTGAATGCACCTTTGATCCGACCTTGCGACAAAAGTTGCCAGCACTCAAGGACCTAGAACCCAGATATGTTACCTGGGGTGAAGGCTCATCAGATGAGATGTGCCTTGGCGTGATAGCGGCTAGCTAGACTCCTTCGCAGTCGCCTTAATTGTCCTTAATCAACTATTAATTAAAACTTAGTTATTCGTTTCAGTGATGGCATAAAGCCATAGAGATTGTCTTCCTCTAGACTAAAGTCAGGCCGCTAGGGCCTAATTAGGTTACTGAAACGTGGTTATAAGAATGAATGAAAAAGAATTATTGAATCTTTGGAATGAGAAAAGATCTCAGATCATTTCAGCGCAAATGGCACCGTCATTAGTGCTGATAGCGATTCTAGTTATTGCTGGATTTGGCAACTTTGCCGGTGCAACTGACGCTGTGAAGTACTTGGCAATTGCAGTGGCTGCTGCCACGGGAATTCTGGCGGTAATTTCGCAATATGCTGCAATTCGCGAGGCATCCGCACTAGTTAGTGAGATAAACAAAATCTCAGGACTAAGTGCGTTAGGCACAAAAGTTGGCGAATCTGCGAAATTCCTTTCCTTAACTACAGTCGTAATTGTTGCCCTAAGCATTGTAATTTTTGCTCTTGTGGTAACTGCTGTTCTGGGTTAATTATGGTGTTGACGACTATCCTCGTCGGAGGCTTTATTGCTTTGGTTGGAATTCTTATTTACCAATTTGAAAAACCAGCGAAGAATAGTAAAGATCTTGCCGGCAGAGGTGGAGATTTCGAAAGCTGAGGTTCTGCCAAACATTCGCATAAATTCATTTGACGCGCTGCACTTTACTTTTGAGGCGAAATTGCCAATCTAGTTTTTGTGTAGCGCGTCATTTAGTCCGCTCCACGAATTCTCTCGAGATACCGCTTCAAGTGCGCCCGATACCGAGTTACGTCTAAAAAGCAGACTATTTGCGCCAGATAATTCTTTAGCTTTGATAATTTCGCCATCAGGCAAAGTTATTTTTGAGCCGCCGGTTATGTAACAGCCCGCTTCCACAATGCAAGCATCACCAAGAGAAATTCCCACACCCGCATTGGCGCCAACTAAACAATTTTCCCCAATGGTTATGACTTCTTTACCACCGCCAGAAAGTGTTCCCATAATGCTTGCGCCGCCGCCAATGTCAGAACCATTCCCAACGATCACACCTGCAGAAATTCGGCCTTCAACCATGCTCGCACCGAGAGTCCCAGCATTGAAGTTCACAAATCCTTCATGCATAACGGTTGTACCAACTGCAAGATGTGCGCCAAGGCGAACTCGATCTGCATCAGCGATGCGAACGCCAGTTGGAACTACGTAGTCCAACATGCGGGGAAATTTATCCAGACTGTAAACCTGTAAGTGAATTCCTTTTGCGCGAGCGCTGATAGAAACGTCGGTAACTTTATCTACAGCTACTGGACCAAGTGAAGTCCAGGCGACATTTGTAAGTAAGCCAAATAGACCATCAAGATTTACGGTGCGAGGAGCAACTAATCGATGGGAGAGTAAGTGCAATCGCAAGTAAGCATCTGCTGCGTCAATTGGGGCTGCATCTAGTAACGAGGTCGTAGTTATAACTTCAACCCGCACTGCGCGCATGGTGTCGGTATCGATACCCCGCTCTAAGCCGGTAACGTGAGCAGCTTTTTCGCCAAGCACTGGCTGTGGGTACCAAACATCCAGCATGGTGTCACCGAAGTAGGTGGCTAATCCCGTTGCCGTTGCAACTCGATTCTGGCTCATGTCATTCCTCGCATATTTACTTCTACTCGAAGGTCTTAAGTAGTGAAAAAAGCATTACAGGACTAGCGTAGACGTGTGGACATTACAGCCCTAAACCCGCACGCCGACATCGTTGCGATCACCACTGATTTGGTGAATATCGCCAGTGTTTCAGGGGATGAAAATTTAATTGCCTCCAGTATTTTTACTGCATTAAGTGAGTGTTCCTGGCTTGAAGTTCACCGGTTCCAGAACTGCGTAATTGCCCGAACAAATCTAAATAAACCCTCGCGCGTCATTGTTGCCGGACACATCGACACTGTCCCAGTGGCCAATAATTCCAAAGCTAAGTTGGTTGGTGCCGGCGAACCACTGCCAAGTGATGGTTCGATCATGACTGAAGACGTTTTATTTGGACTGGGTTCATGTGACATGAAGGGTGGGGTAGCCGTTGCTCTGCGAGTGGCAGCCAGTATCCAAGATCCACAATTTGATGTAACTTACATTTTTTACGAATGCGAAGAAGTTGAAAGTGCAAAAAACGGTTTAACACTTATCGCAGCGCAGCACCCAGAGTGGTTAGCTGCAGACATCGCGGTTCTACTTGAACCATCTAATGCGAACATTGAAGCTGGTTGCCAAGGAACTCTGCGCGCCCGAATCTCAACTGTTGGCACACGCGCCCACAGCGCACGATCTTGGCTTGGGGAAAATGCGATCCATAATCTTGGTGGAATTTTGGCAAGGCTCAATGAGTACGTTCCAGCCCGGGTAATTGTCGATGGCTTGGAGTATCGCGAGGGCTTAAATGCCGTTTCAGTTTCAGGTGGGATCGCTGGAAATATAATCCCTGACTCAGCTGTCGTGGAAGTAAATTACCGTTACGCGCCAAGTACCAGCGCTGAGCAAGCAGAGCAACACGTACGAGAAGTTTTTGATGGTTACTTAGTTGAGTTCACAGATAACGCGCCAGGTGCGATGCCAGGTCTAGAGCGAGCCGCATTGGCTGATTTAGTTGCTCGCGTCAACGGCCAGGTAGCTCCGAAGTTTGGCTGGACAGATGTAGCTAGATTTTCTGCGATGGGTGTACCAGCTGTGAATTTGGGACCTGGGGATCCAGGCTTGGCTCATTCCCGAAATGAATTTGTGCCATTATCCCAATTACGCAAATGTGAAGAAACAGTATTTGGATGGTTACGAGGGTAATGGAACATATCGAATTAACAGTTGCGGTTAATGCCCCTGCGCAAAAAGTCTGGGACGCCATCACAAACTGGGAAGCCCAAAATAAGTGGATGCTCGGCACAAAAGTATGGCCAGTTGATGGTGATGGCACGGGAGTCGGCGGCAAGATTGAAGCGTTCACTGGAATTTGGCGCATTGGATTCCTAGACACCATGGAAATCACAATTTGGGATGCACCAACTAGATGCGATGTCCTGCACACCGGTCGAGTCGTACGCGGGACGGGAACATTTGAAGTAATTCCAGTGTCGCCAACATCAAGTAATTTTGTGTGGAGTGAAGACCTCGATCTTCCACTTGGAATTTTAGGTAAAGTCGGGTTTGCGCTTTTACGACCAGGATTTGTCTTTGGAGTTCGCAAGTCATTGGAGAAATTTGCTCGGTTAGTTGAGCAAGGCGCACTTTAACTCAAATCTGCGACACGCCACTATTATCTGTAGTTATTTCCTGTTAACTACACGGACTTAGCCCACTTTGGTGGATTTCGTAAGTGCCCGGTTATCAGGGATAATAGAAGTATTAGTTATTAATTCCCCAATGTTTATCTGGAAGGTGACCCAAATGGCAGCTATGAAGCCACGCACTGGCGACGGCCCAATGGAATGCCCAAAAGAAGGTCGCGGATACGTGCTTCGAGTACCACTTGAAGGTGGTGGCCGTTTAGTTGTTGAACTAAACGCTCAAGAAGTTAAAGATTTAGGCGCGGTATTGAAAGATACTGTCGCGGCAATGCCAAAAAAATAGGCGAAGCATTAAATCTACTTAGCGAGTTAAGCTTTTACAGCAACTAGTAGTCCGCCACCAACAGGCAACAACGAACCAACAAATTCATCCCCATCAGCTAACGCCTCAACCGCACCGCGCATTGCCACAGTATCTGGATCGCGTTGGGCAGGATCAGCAAGTTTGTCATTCCAAAGTGCGCGATCAATGATCAGCACCCCTCCAGTTCGCAGCAAAGTTAAGGCTCGGGAAATATTTCCACTGAGCTCTGCAGGCTTCCCAGCAATTAAAACTATGTCGTAAGCCGATTCAGTTAAGCGGTCCAAAACTTCATCAGCGCGACCATTAATTAGCCGCACCCGATTTGGAGCTATGCCCGCCTGGGTAATCGCATCCTTGGCGATCAACTGATGTTCGGCTTCAATATCAACGCTTGTTAGTACGCCATCTGGATGCATGCCATCGAGTAACCACAGGGCTGAGACACCAGCACCAGTTCCAATTTCGACGACATTCTTCGCATCGATTGCCGCAGCTAAAGTTCGCACGATGGCCCCAGCACCAGGTCCCATGGCTACGCAGCCAATTTCCGCTGCTTTTGCCCGCGCATGGGCGCGAACTCCATCCTCACCAGCCCAGTTTTCGGCGTAATCGCTCGAGGCTCGGTGGATTGCCAAAATGCGTGGATCTGTTGGTGCCATGACGTAAGCGTACGGGTCGAGTAAGCCTTTGGTGAAGATTGGTCGCCAAGTTAGCAGAACCCAGATTGATAAGTAAGAATGAGAGTAGTAAAAATTTCCAGAAATTAGGCAGGAAACGTAGGTCATGACCCAGACGCCAGATGAGCCACAAAATCTCTTCGCGGCTGCCCAGCCTCTCACCCCAGAACCCACACTTCCTGAGTCCGGCTTTACCCAAATTGCAGAGCCTGAGCCTGTCTTTTCAGAGACCACA
>Ga0335396_10000114_pt1 | contig 93389 bp, 98 predicted proteins | sample FRY02_FD_205743 | JGI IMG/M metagenome (GOLD analysis project Ga0335396, IMG submission 205743) | Freshwater microbial communities from Lake Fryxell liftoff mats and glacier meltwater in Antarctica - FRY-02 (spades assembly) (version 2) | ecosystem: Environmental > Aquatic > Freshwater > Ice >...
TCTTCTGCGATCTCTGCTTTAACTCGTGTCACCGCTTAGGTTTAAAAAAGATGGCGATTCAATTAAAAACACTTGATCAAATAAAGACAATGCGCCGTGCTGGTTTACTCGTCGGGCAGACACTTGAATTAATTCGAACATCGGTCAAAGCTGGCATGACAACAGATTCCCTTGATGCCATCGCCGCCGCAAATATTAAACGCGGGGGCGGAACTTCCAACTTCCTTGGTTATCATGGTTTCCCAGCAACCATTTGTGTTTCAGTAAATGATGAAATTGTTCATGGAATTCCGGGCTCACGTGTAATTAATGAAGGCGACTTAGTTTCAATTGATTGTGGCGCGATCATTGATGGCTGGCACGGCGATGCGGCAATTACCATTGGTATTGGGCAGATTGATCCAGAAAATCAGAAGCTGATGGATGTCTGTGAAGAGTCGATGTGGCGCGGAATTGCCGCTGGAAAAAACGGCGCAAAACTTTCCGATATTGGATTTGCCATTGAGCAGTACACAAATTCGCAAGGTAAGTATGGAATTTTGCAGGAGTATGGTGGCCATGGAATTGGTACCGAGATGCATCAAGAGCCCCATGTTTTAAACTTTGGCAAAGCTGGCAACGGTCCTGAAATAACACCGGGATTAGTTTTAGCGATTGAACCCATGATTACTCGTGGCTCAGCCCGGACCAAGGTGCTAGGAGATGATTGGACCGTAGTTTCAGCTGATAAATCACGTGGTGCCCACTTTGAAAACTCGTATGCGATCTTGCCCGATGGAAAGCCATTTGTTTTAACGGCCCTCGATGGCGGCCGCCAAGAGTTGTCGCGATTAGGCGTTGAAATCTCTGATCTCTTGTAATTTTTTCCGCTAATTCGTTACCTTTTTGAGATGTAAAACCCTTACAAAACCCGCTAGCAGGTAGTATTTTCACCGGTATCCCTCACCCTCGAGGGGCATAACAAAACGGAGAACTCATCGATGAGAAAAAACTCTTTACTTCGTCTTGCAATCGCAGCAACTGCAGTTGCTGTTTTAGCAAGCACAACGGTTTCAGCGCAAGCTGCAATTAAGCCAGCTGACAAAGCAATTGTCGGCGATGATTGCACAGCTGCCGCAGCAAAGACAGGCAAAGTTGCAAAGGGTCGCGGCGTAGATGGCTCAGACTTAACATGTCTTGTTGTTACAACTGGTTCATACAAGGATCAAACAAAATGGTGGTACAAAGAAGTTAAGCCACTCAACAATATTGACTGGACAATTCCAGCCAACCCAGGTGGGTATTCACTCACAAGTAATGCAATCAGCGATACTTTGAAAGCAGAAGGCTTACTTTCAAACTACACATCAACATTTAAGCCAGGTGCCGGTGGCGCTGTCGGTCTTGGTGCATTCCAGGAAATTAAGGGAAAGCCAGAAGCAGCACTTGTCACAGGTATTGCAATGACTGGTGGACTGTATTCAAACAAGTCAACACTTAACCTGCTTTCATCAACACCAGTTGCAAAGGTTCTTCGCGAATACAATGCAATCGTTGTCCCGGCAAACTCTAAGTACCGCACATTGAAGCAATTGATGGATGATCTTGTTGCAAAGCCAAATGGTGTTGCAATCGCTGGTGGAAGCAAGGGTGGAATTGATCACCAGGTAATTGGTTTGCTCGCACAAACAGTCAACGTTGATCCAACAAAGCTTAACTATGTTGTTTTCTCTGGTGGACCTGAAGTAATTACTTCAGTCCTCAGCGGTTCAACACAGGTTGGAATTTCAGGTTCATCTGAATTTAAAGCATTTGTTGATTCAGGAAAGCTTCGTGTTCTAGGCGTTTCATCAGCTAAGTCACTTGCTGGCTTCAAGGGTAAAACCTTTAAGTCTCAGGGATATGACTTGGTATACGGAAACTGGCGCGGAATCATGGCACCAGCAGATATTTCAAAGGCTGACTACGCCAACTTCATCAAGGTTATCGACATTATGCATATCTCTCCATCATGGAAAGAGCAGTTAAAGAAGAATAATTGGGATAACGAGTTTGCAGCTGGAACAGCTTTCAAGACATTCCTTGAAAAGCATATTCCAGAAATCAACAAAGTTATGAAGGGCCTTGGAATCTAATTTGATTCTAAAAAAGGTTACCAAGCATGGAAAGAGAGAGCTGGCATTTGCCAGCTCTCTCTTCTTGCTGGGCCTTTTCGTAGCGTGGGATACGTCAAGAATGTTGATTCCACAAGGATCATCGATTGTTAGCCCGCAAACTTTTCCTTACATGGTTGCAGCCTTTACCTCATTGGTTGGTTTGGCACTTCTTGTAAATGTAATCCGAGGCAATCACGGTATTCCCGATGGAGATGAACCAGGAGATGCCTTAATTCCCGTAGATTATAAAACTCTAGCAATTGTCTGCTTAGCAATAATTTTGCATGTTGTACTTCTGCAAATCGCTGGCTACATCGTTGCGGCAACAGTATGTTTTTGGGGAGTTGCTTATGGTTTTGGTTCTAGGCGATTATTTAAGGATCTAGGAATTTCTTTAATATTTTCAGTCATCGTCTATTTTTCGTTTACTAAGGGCCTGAATATCAACTTACCTTCTGGTTTCTTCGAAGGAGTTTTTGGAAATGGGTAATAGCTTTGCAATGTTGCTAGACGGTTTTCAAACCGCATTCACACCAACTAACTTGATGTTTGGTTTACTCGGAACTTTTCTTGGAACTCTCGTTGGTGTGCTCCCAGGAATTGGCCCAGCACTAGCTATCGGCCTTTTACTTCCAATTACCCTGACAGTTAATCCAACTTCAGCATTGATTATGTTTGCCGCTATTTACTACGGAGCGATGTACGGCGGTTCAACAACTTCTATTTTATTAAATACTCCGGGTGAAAGTGGCTCGGTAATTACCGCCCTTGAAGGCAACAAGATGGCAAAGGCTGGTCGAGCTGGCGCTGCGCTAGCAACTGCTGCAATTGGCTCTTTTGTAGCGGGCAGCATTGCTACTTTGTTATTGGCCTTTGGCGCACCAGTTTTAGCTGATTTTGCCCTCACTATTCAACCTGCTGGCTATCTTGCGCTCATTGTTTTAGCTTTTGCCACCGTGGGAACTCTGCTTGGATCTTCCCGAATTCGCGGAATGGTCGCCTTAGCAGTTGGATTAGTAATTGGCTTAGTTGGCGCTGATTTACAGTCGGGTGCATTACGCCTTACTTTTGGAAATTTAAATGCAATCGATGGCATTGAAACGGTCACAGTTATCGTTGCCATTTTTGCATTAGGTGAAACTCTTTATTTAGCTACACGTGCTCAAAAAGTTGATTTATCCGTAATCAAAATGTCAGGCAAAGCATGGATGACTCGAGAAGATTTTAAACGTTCCTGGAAGCCTTGGCTTCGTGGAACTGCAATTGGCTTTCCTCTCGGTGTAATCCCGGCTGGTGGCTCGGAGGTTCCAACATTTTTAAGTTATGGTGTGGAAAAGGCATTGTCTAAAAATAAAGATGAGTTTGGTAAAGGCGCGATTGAAGGCGTGGCAGGTCCAGAGGCAGCAAATAATGCAAATGCAGCTGGTGTACTTGTGCCGATGTTGGCACTTGGCCTACCAACTTCGGCAACAGCAGCCGTTGTGTTAGTTGCATTTCAATCATTTAATATTCAGCCGGGACCAATGCTGTTCCAGACTAGCCCAGAAATTGTTTGGGGATTAATCGCCTCATTATTTATTGGTAATTTTCTACTGTTAGTTTTAAATCTTCCATTGATCCGTTTTTGGGTACTTCTACTAAAAATCCCATCTCATTATTTATATGCGGGTATTACGACTTTTGCATTGCTGGGCGCTTATGCACTTAATAACTCCACTTTTGATTTGCAAGTTGCACTTGCCGTCGGTGTGATTGGCTATTTATTCCGCAGATTTGGTGTTCCCATTACACCGCTTATTATTGGTGTAATTCTTGGACCATTAGCAGAACTCTATTTCAAGCGTGCGCTTCAGATTTCTCAAGGTGACTGGCATATTTTAATTGCCGGTAACTTCCCTAAGGTGATTTACATCATTCTTATAGGAGTAATAGTCGGGCCGCTAGTGTGGAATTTCAAGAAGAAGTTTGCCATCAAAAAGTAAATGAGTGCGGACAAGCTTTTACCGTGGGCTAAACCTTTACTGCTTTCATCTACCCTAACGCAAGCAACTATTTACGTGCTTCGCCCCATGATTACATATCGGGCGATTGAACTAGACGCTAACGCGGCGCAAATCGGTTTAATCGCTGCCTTGTACGCATTATTTCCAGTCTTACTAGCACTTCAATTTGGTTCGTGGGTAGGCAAATTCGGTGAAGCTAAGTTTGTCATCTTTGGAACTTTGGCGATGCTTGGAACTTCCGTGGCCTTAGTTTTTGCAAACTCACTCATTACTTTGGGTATTGCAACAGCAGGTGCTGGTTTAGCGCATTTGGCGTGCATGGTGGGTGGGCAATCCATGGTTGCACTTCGCGTTCCGAAAGAAAATTATGATCGCTACTTTGGCTTCTATACATTTAGTGCATCTATTGGACATTTACTAGGGCCAATAATCGCTGCACTTGTTGCCGGCTCTGATGGCACGTTACCAAAATCAACATCAAATGCCTTTTTGTTAGCAGTAGTTTTAACGATCATCGCTTTGGTTCCAGTAATCCGCTGGCGGCGCGAGCGGCCAACTGTTCTTGGAAAAATTCAAGAAGAGGGAACCTATAAAGCTGCCTTCAAGTTAGTTAAACGTCCCGGAATCATGGCGGCGATTTATATCTCGCTAGCTATTTCTTCAGTAGCCGATGTCTTAGTTGTCTTCTTGCCATTGTTTGGAACTGAAAATAACTTTTCACCATATGCAATTGGAGTAATCCTTGCAATTCGTGCCGGCACAACAATGATTTCGCGATTGTTTTTAGGAAGACTCAGTAAGCGTTTCTCAACTTTTCAATTACTGTGGTGGAGCACGATAACTTCAGTATTCTGTTGTATCGCCATGGCTTTTGCGCATACGCCAATTACCTTAGGAGCAATTGTTTTTGTGGCTGGCTTTTCGCTCGGAGTTGGGCAACCATTAACAATGTCGTTGGTAGCTGCCAAAACCGAGAGTTCAGAGCGAGCAATGGCAGTTTCAGCCCGGCTCATGGGTAATCGTTTTGGTCAGTTTTTAGTCCCAGCACTGGCCGGCGGATTAGCCGCGGCATCGGGGGCCGGGGCCGTCTTTATTGGCTTAGCGATCCTGCTAGCCACTTCGATTTTCAGCGTAAAACGTAAGTAAATAGTGGGGCTAGTTACACATATGTAGTTCAAAAGGGCCGATTTCCCTATTTCCAACCCGCGCCCTAAACTAAGCCTTCGCTTGTTTCACGCTCAAATAGAAATGTAGGTACAGCTTGGCTAGTAAAGATGGCGCCATCGAAATGGAAGGCACCGTTGCTGAGGCTTTACCTAACGCAATGTTTCGCGTGGAGCTAACTAACGGACACAAAGTCCTTGCTCACATAAGCGGCAAGATGCGAAAGAACTACATTCGTATTCTTACTGCCGATCGTGTGATCGTGGAAATGAGTCCGTACGACCTAACTAAGGGTCGAATTATTTATCGTTACAAGTAACAGGGGAGCAATAACATGAAGGTTAATCCAAGCGTTAAGAAGATTTGCGATAAGTGCAAAGTCATTCGTCGCAAGGGTCGCGTCATGGTCATTTGCGAAAACCTTCGTCACAAGCAACGTCAAGGGTAAATAGCAGTACTGAATAAAGAAGCCGTTGTGCGACTTTTTAATTAATTCGAAAGAGTTTATTAAATAGACCTTTGGACTGGTAGGCCAGAGAACAGTGCAGCGCAAGACCTCCAGATACAGATAGGTAGATAAATGGCACGTCTCGTCGGTGTCGATCTTCCACGCGAAAAACGCGTTGAAATCGCACTCACTTATATTTTTGGAATGGGTCTTACTCGTTCTCAAAAAACTTTAGCTGAAACTGGCATTAGTCCAGACACTCGCGTAAAGGATTTGCAGGAGCCAGAGCTCGCAAAGCTACGTGAATACATCGAAGCAAACTTCAAAATCGAAGGTGACCTTCGTCGTGAAATTTCTGGCGACATTCGTCGCAAAGTTGAAATCCAGAGCTACCAAGGCATTCGTCACCGTAAGGGACTTCCTGTTCGTGGTCAGCGCACACATACAAATGCGCGAACACGTAAGGGTCCTCGTAAGGCAATTGCAGGTAAGAAGAAGGTGACTAAGTAATGGCCGCTGCTAAAACTAAGACTGCTACGGCAGCTAAGGGCAAAGTTAAGCTTCGTAAAAAAGAGAAGAAGAACGTTGCCGTTGGAAAGGCGTTCATTAAGAGCACCTTCAACAACACAATTATTTCTATTACAGATCCAACCGGCGCTGTTATCTCTTGGTCATCTTCTGGCCAAGTTGGTTACAAGGGCTCACGTAAGTCAACCCCTTTTGCCGCACAACTTGCTGCCGAAGCTGCCGCACGTCGCGCACAGGAGCATGGCTTAAAGAAAGTAGATGTTTTCGTGAAGGGACCTGGTTCTGGTCGCGAAACTGCAATCCGTTCATTGCAAGCAGCAGGCCTAGAAGTTGGAGCCATCTCTGATGTAACTCCAGCTCCACACAATGGCTGCCGCCCACCGAAACCACGTCGAGTTTAAGGAAGGAAGAGAATAAATGGCTCGTTATACCGGAGCAGACTGCAAGCGTTGCCGTCGCGAAAAAGTAAAGCTCTTCCTTAAGGGCGCAAAGTGCGATGGACCTAAGTGTCCAATCGAATCACGTCCGTATCCACCAGGCCAGCACGGTCGCGGTCGATCAAAGGAATCCGAATACTTATTACAGATGCGTGAAAAGCAAAAGTGCGCACGTATTTATGGTGTTCTAGAAAAGCAGTTCCGTGGTTACTACGAAGAAGCTAACCGCAAGCAGGGCAAGACTGGTGAGAACCTGCTTGTCATTCTTGAGACACGTCTAGACAATGTTGTGTTCCGCGCAGGTTTTGCAAAGAGCCGCGACATGTCACGTCAGATGGTTCGCCATGGTCACTTCTTGGTTAACGGTAAGAAGGTAAACATTCCTTCATTCCGTGTGACTCCAATGGACATCATCGATGTCCTACCAAAGTCACTAGACCTAACACCATTCATCGTTGCTAGCGCAGAGCTTGGCGAGAAATCAGTACCGGCATGGATGGAGGTCGTTGGTTCACAAATGAGAATCATCGTTCACTCTGTTCCAGCACGCGCTGTTATCGATACCCAGGTTCAAGAGCAGCTCATCGTTGAACTTTATTCTAAGTAATTTTTGAAAGTTCCTAGCGAAAGTTAGGAACCTGCGAGCAGTACCAAGTAAGACCCTTAATTGAAGGATTAAGGGAAGAGCGGAAATCAAATAGAGGATTTCCCCGAAATGAAGAGGAGCAGCAGTGCTAATTGCACAACGTCCAACTCTCAGCGAAGAAGTAGTTTCTGAGCACCGTTCACGGTTCATTATTGAGCCGCTAGAACCAGGTTTTGGTTACACACTCGGCAACAGCATGCGCCGTACATTGCTTTCATCTATCCCAGGTGCAGCAGTTACCAGCATTCGCGTTGCCGGAGCACTTCATGAGTTCACAACTCTCGAAGGTGTAAAAGAAGATCTCACCGATATCGTGTTGAACATCAAGAACTTGGTGCTTTCATCAGATAACGATGAGCCAGCAGTTGTTTACATCCGCAAGACTGGCGCCGGTGCAGTTACTGGCGCAGATATCGCGGTTCCAGCAGGCGTAGAAGTTCACAACCCTGAACTTCACTTGGCAACACTTAATGGCAAGGGCAATCTTGAGATTGAACTTACTGTCGAGCGTGGTCGTGGTTACGTAACTGCGGTACAAAACAAGCAAGCTGGCGCAGAGATCGGTCGCATTCCTGTTGACTCAATCTATTCACCAGTTTTGAAAGTTACATACAAGGTAGAAGCAACTCGTGTTGAACAGCGCACAGACTTCGATCGCCTTGTTGTAGATGTAGAGACCAAGCCATCAATGAATCCGCGCGATGCAGTTGCATCAGCGGGACGTACATTGGTTGAACTCTTCGGACTTGCTCGCGAACTAAATCTCAATGCTGAAGGTATTGAGATGGGGCCATCTGTTATGGATGCAGCGCTCGCGGCAGATCTTGCGCTTCCAATCGAAGATCTAGATCTAACAGTTCGTTCATACAACTGCTTGAAGCGCGAAGGCATTCACACAGTTGGCGAGTTAGTTAACCGTTCCGAGGCTGACTTACTTGATATTCGTAACTTTGGTTCAAAATCAATTGATGAGGTCAAGGCAAAGCTTGTCTCAATGGGAATGTCTCTTAAGGACAGCCCAGTTGGTTTCGATCCAACCCAACACCAGAACTACAACGCAGCAGTCGACGATGATTTCGCCGATGCAGAGCAGGCTTAGGAGATACGCGCATGCCAACACCAAGTAAAGGTCCTCGTCTGGGTTCAGGCCCATCACACGAACGACTACTCCTACGCACACTTGCCGAGCAGTTGTTCGAGCACGGCAAGATCACAACGACAGAGGCAAAGGCCAAGCGCCTACGTCCATTAGCTGAAAAGTTAATCACTCATGCAAAAAAGGGTGACCTTCCAGCACGTCGTATGGTCATGGCACAGATTGCAAACAAGGGCGTAGTTCATACACTCTTCACTGAAATCGGTCCACGCTTTGCAACACGTGAAGGCGGATACACACGCATCACTAAGGTCGGTCCTCGCAAGGGTGACAACGCACCTATGGCAGTAATTGAATTGCTAACTGAGAAAGATAACTAAGCTTTAAAACTTAGAAATAATTCTTATGACGGAACCCACTCTCTACCCGGAGAGTGGGTTTCTTCGTTTGCGGATAGATCTGGCATACGACGGAACTAATTTTTCTGGTTGGGCTATTCAGCCAGATCGACGAACAGTGCAAGGCGAGATCGAGAAGGCAATCAAGCAGATTTCGCAAACACCAATCGAAACAATTGTTGCCGGTCGTACTGATGCTGGTGTTCATGCAACTGGACAAGTAATCCACGTAGATTTGCCCGATACTTTCAACTTTGAGAATTTAACTTACAAATTAAATCGAATCCTAGATACTGATCTTCGGGTCTTAAAAGTTGAGCTAGCTTCATCTGGATTTCATGCTCGTTTTTCGGCAATTCGCCGTCACTACAATTATAAAATTCTGGATGCTAATCAGGTTGTTTTGCCGGTTCATCGATTTGATGTGGTTCCGTATTATCGCCAACTAGATGTGGCAACTTTGAATCAGGCGAGCGCGCTGCTGTTGGGCAGACATGACTTTGTTGCTTATTCAAAGTTCCGCGAGGGTGCAACAACTGTCCGGGAGCTACAGCGCTTTGAGTGGCACAAAGATGAACACGGCTATTTAGTGGCCGATATCAGCGCAAATGCCTTTTGTTATTCAATGGTGCGCCACTTAGTAGGGGCCGTTGTATGCGTTGCCGAGGGTCGATTCCCACGTGAATGGGTCACCGAGCGGCTCAATAATAAGTTGCGGATTTCCGAGAGTTTGGTCTTTCCGGCCCAGGGCTTGACCCTTTGCCACGTTGATTATCCGAGCCAAGATGAGATAGCTCTGCAATCGCAGTTGGATCTGGCCAGCCTAGATTTAGAAGAGGATAACTAACTCACGATTTAGGCTGATAAATAGGCCATTTTGACCCCTGAGCCTGGCGCGGGTACCCTTACGTCTCTGCACTCGAAAGAGCGCCGTCATCAATGACAGATATAACGAAAAAAAGGTAGGTAATAGCGTGCGTACATACAGTCCAAAAGCTGGTGATGCAGTTCGTAATTGGCACATCATCGATGCACAAGATGTGGTCTTGGGCCGTCTGGCAACACATGCTGCCGTTCTACTTCGCGGAAAGAACAAGACAACATTTGCTCCACACATGGACATGGGTGACTTTGTCATTGTTATCAACGCTGAAAAGATTTCTTTGTCGGGTAACAAGGCGCTACAAAAGTGGTCACACCAACACTCAGGTTTCCCAGGCGGTTTAACTTCGACGGTATACGGCGAGCTTCTTGAGAAGCACCCAACACGTGCAGTTGAAAAGGCGATCAAGGGAATGCTTCCAAAGAATCGTTTAGGTCGCGAAATTGCTGGAAAGCTAAAGGTTTACGCAGGCCCAGAGCATCCACATGCTGCGCAAGCACCAAAGCCATATGTATTCACTCAAGTTTCACAAATCGTGAAGTAAAGGAAAAGTAAATGTCAGAGAATCTAGATTTAATCGACAACGAAGAAGCTCCTACTTCATACTCAACTGCAACTCCAGCAGCTGCAACAAATCGTCCAGCAATCGTGGCACCAGGAGGCGGCACAGGTCGTCGCAAGGAAGCCGTTGCACGCGTTCGCATCACTCCAGGAACTGGTCGTTGGGTTGTAAACGGTAAAGAACTTGCTGCATATTTCCCAAATAAAGTTCACCAACAATTAGTTTCAGAGCCTTTCCGCACAGTTGGCGCCGAAAATCAATACGATGTTTTTGCACGCATCAACGGTGGTGGAGTTTCAGGTCAAGCTGGCGCACTTCGTTTAGGTGTTGCTCGTTCACTCAATCAAATTGATGAAGAAGCAAATCGTCCAGCACTCAAGAAGGCTGGATTCTTGAAGCGTGATGCACGTGTTATCGAGCGCAAGAAGTACGGCCTCAAGAAGGCTCGTAAGCGTTCACAATACTCAAAGCGTTAATTCACCTTCTTACAAACTTTTCCATAAGGAGTTCCTATGGCGCTTTTTGGCACCGATGGAATCCGTGGCTTAGCTAATCGCGATTTAACTGCCGAACTTGCGCTGGATGTTTCAGTTGCTGCCGCGCACATTCTCGTTGAAAGCTCATCAAATAAGGATCATCAGCCAACTGCAATTGTTGGGCAAGATTCACGTGCCTCTGGCGAATTCTTAGAAGCAGCTGTCGTTGCTGGTTTAACTAGCGCCGGAATCAATGTTTATCGGGTTGGGGTACTACCAACACCGGCAATTGCACATTTAGTTGCCGCAACAAAAGCAGACCTGGGCGTAATGATTTCGGCCTCGCACAACGCTATGCCAGATAATGGAATCAAATTATTTGCTCGCGGTGGTGGAAAATTAGATGATGCCATTGAAGCGCGAATTGAAGCGCGCATGGGTGAGGATTGGGAGCGCCCAACGGGTAGAAATGTTGGACGTGCAATCAACGATACGACGGCAACACAGCGCTACTTAGAACATCTTCAGGCATCAGTTGAAACTCCGCTAAAAGGTTTAAAAATAGTAGTTGATTGTGCAAACGGTGCTTCATCATTTACTGCACCTTCTGCTTATCGCCAAGCAGGAGCTGAAGTAGTTGCAATCTTTAATTCACCTGATGGTTGGAACATAAATGATGATTGTGGATCAACGCACTTGCATCATTTGCGTGCCGCCGTATTAAAAGAGGGCGCCGATGTTGGAATTGCCCACGATGGTGATGCCGATCGCTGCTTAGCAATTGATGCTTTAGGAAATGAAATTGATGGCGACCACATCCTGACAATTTTGGCGCGCGGCTTTAAAGCTCGTGGAAAATTAAAGGATGACACAGTTGTAGCAACGGTCATGAGCAATTTAGGCTTCATGTATGCGATGAAAGATGCTGGAATTAATGTTGTTACAACCCCAGTGGGCGATCGCTATGTTCTAGAAAACATGATTGTAAATGATTATTCATTAGGTGGCGAACAATCAGGTCACGTCATTATGCGAGATCTAGCTAACACTGGTGATGGAATTTTAACTGGACTACAACTGCTGCAAGAAGTAGTTCGTACCGGAAAGACGTTGCAAGAGTTAGCGTCAACAATGGTGCGCTTTCCACAAGTTTTGATAAATGTGAAAGATGTTGTCAAAGATAAGTTGCCTGATTCAAAAGTAATCGCAGCAGCGGTAAAGGCGGCCGAAGATCGCTTAGGCGATGCTGGTCGTGTTTTGCTGAGAGCATCTGGAACCGAAGCCCTAGTAAGAGTCATGGTTGAAGCGGCCAGTGATAGCCTTGCCCAAGAAGTTGCCGATCAGCTCGCACAGATTGTTAAGGGCGAGCTTTCAATTAAGAAGAGCTAGGGGTAGATCTTTATGTGCGGAATTGTGGGTTACACAGGGCCACAATCTGCATCATTGCCACTGATTGAAGGACTGCGCCGATTGGAGTATCGCGGTTATGACTCAGCGGGTATCGCACTTGGCACACCTGGCAAACTCTTTGTCGAGAAAAAAGCTGGAAAGTTATCTAATTTAGAAAGCGCTTTAGATTCAACTTTGCCTAATGTCCATTCTGGAATCGGGCACACTCGTTGGGCAACTCACGGTGGACCAACCGATGTTAACGCCCACCCTCACGTCGATAACGATGGCAAGTTAGCGGTCATTCACAATGGAATTATTGAAAACTACACCGAACTTCGTGCAACGCTAGAAGCAAAGGGCCACAAGTTTTCATCGGAGACAGATACTGAATCCGTTGCCCATTTATTAAGTGATCTTCGCAAAGAACATAAGGGTGATTTAACTGCGGCGATGCGCGATGCCGTCAAAGCCTTACGTGGATCATTTACCTTGCTGGCCATCCACGCTGATGCCCCCAATGTAGTTGTTGGTGTTCGACGTAACTCCCCACTTGTGGTTGGTCTTGGTGATGGCGAAAACTTTATGGCATCTGATGTTGCCGCTTTTATCGAATACACCAAAAAGGCGATTGAATTAGGCCAAGATGAAGTAGTCACGATGACTCCCACTTCAGTTGTGATTACAGATTTAGCTGGAAAAGTTGTGAATCCTAAGGGCTATGAAATCTCGTGGGATGCAAGTGCTGCCCAAAAGGGTGGTTTTGCACATTTCATGTTGAAGGAAATCTTTGAACAACCCAAGGCAGTTGCCGATACCCTAATTGGACGCCTCAGTGACAATAACAAGATCGTCCTTGATGAACTTCATATGAGCGAGGAAGAGATCCGCGGGCTTAAGAAAATTACAGTAATTGCTTGCGGTACTGCCTATCACGCTGGGCTGGTTGCAAAGTATGCCATTGAAAAATGGGCAAAGATTCCAGTTGATGTCGAAATTGCGAGTGAGTTTCGATATCGAGATCCGATCATTGATCCCAGCACCTTAATAATTGCGATTTCACAATCTGGTGAAACGATGGACACCTTGATGGCGCTACGTCATGCAAAGGCAGCTGGCGGTCGAGTCTTAGCGATCTGTAATACAAATAGTTCCACAATTCCACGCGAAGCCGATGCTGTTTTATACACACATGCTGGGCCTGAAATTGCCGTGGCATCTACTAAAGCACTCCTTACTCAAATCATTGCGGTGTACTTGATTGGCTTGCATTTAGCACAAGTAAATGGCCAATTAAAAGATACCGAAGTACGAGATCTCTATAAAGAGTTACTCGAACTGCCAGGAAAGATTGAACAGATCCTAGAAACAGTCGAGCCATTGCGCGAGCTAACGCGAACCTTTGCCGATAACAACACGGTTTTGTTTCTTGGTCGAAATATTGGTTATCCAGTTGCACTCGAAGGTGCTTTGAAATTAAAAGAGCTTGCCTATATTCATGCCGAAGGTTTTGCCGGAGGAGAGCTCAAGCACGGACCGATCGCATTAATTGACCAGGGAACTCCCGTCATTGCAATTCTTCCAGCTGGCCACGAACATTCTTTAGATGAAAAAATGCTCAGCAATATCCAAGAAGTGAAGGCTCGTGGTGCCCGAGTAATTGTGATTGCCGAAGAAGGCGCAAAAGTTGAAGGCGCCGAACACGTGATAAGAATCCCGATTGCACCCGCTCTTTTTCAGCCGATACTTGCAACCGTGCCACTCCAAGTATTTGCCTATGAGATGGCTGTGGTTCGCGGTAATGATGTTGATCAGCCAAGGAATTTAGCTAAATCTGTTACGGTTGAATAGTGCGCGTTAAAGAACAAGTACGCCGAAAGCAGATGGATCGTGCCTTACGTTGGTCGCTTTTATTATTCTTTGGTTTTATTGTTGTAACTCAGCAGGTATACACAAACGGCCCACTAGTCGCCTATGACAAAGAGATAAATAGTCAACCAAAACCTCAGTTCGAGGGTCTTTACGGATTTATTTTGCGTCGATTAGATGACCTAGGATTACGTGGATTAACGGCAACAGTTTTATTACTTGCCGCGGCATTTATCGCTTATAAATTTAAGACCTGGCGGCCACTTAATTTAGCAATTCTCTCAATTCTTTCGCTCAATTTAGTTGTAGGTTCGGCAAAGTTGTTATTGGGACGAACAAAGCCGCGTGATGGCTTTGATTTATTACATGCCGGTGGAATGTCTTACCCCAGCGGACATGCATCAAATGCCGTCTTAAGTTGGGGAATCCTTGCTTACCTAATTTATCGATATGCAAAAGTTGATCGATATCAAGGGCGATTAGCAACGGCTGGTGTCGTTGCGATTTCTTTAACTGTCTGCATAGTTTCGTTGATTCGTCATACTCACTGGTTTAGCGATCTATTGGGTGGCTTATTTGTTGGGAGCGCCTTACTGGTTGCGGTAATTGCGATAGATAGACGAGTTCCTTCAAAAAGCCAGTTGCACTAGACTTTTACGATGATCGAAGGAATCGGAATCGATGTCGTGGATATTGATCGTTTTAAAACTTCGCTGGATCGAACACCGGGATTGCTAGTAAAACTTTTCACTCCAGCTGAACAAAGTAAACCAATCAACTCATTAGCGGCCAGATTTGCCGCAAAAGAAGCATTGGCTAAGGCTTTGAATGCAGGCAAGGCGCTGTCGTGGCAAGAGGCAGAAGTAATTAACTTAGAGAGCGGAAAACCCGCCTTTCTTTTTCGAGGCGATGTTGCAGATCTTGTCGATGGCGCAAATGTGCAGTTATCACTTTCTCACGATGGCGGTATGGCAACGGCCATGGTTATAGTGGAGCGCAATTGATAGAGCATCGCGCAGAAGCCCGGATTGATTTGGCGCGGTTGGCGGCCAATATTGCATTGCTAAAAATTGCAAGTAAGACAGAGTTATTAGCAGTTGTAAAAGCCGATGCATATGGCCATGGCCTGGTTGAAGTTGGCTTAGCGGCTGAACGTGCGGGCGCTACTTGGCTAGGTACCGCTTTATTAGAAGAGGCGATTACTTTGCGCAAGTACGGAGTTCGTACTCCAATCTTGGCCTGGTTAGTTTCACCGGGAGCAGATTTTAAATCGGCAGTTGACCATGATATTGATATAGCGATCGCTTCAATAACGGCCTTTAATGAAATTTCACAACTACCCAACAAGCCTAGAATTCATATTGAAGTAGATACGGGAATGACTCGTGGCGGATTTCTAGATGAGTGGCAAGAGTTTTTGCAATCAGATTTTTCAAAAGTTAATGTAGTTGGCATTTTTTCGCACTTTGCCCGCGCCGATGAACCGGCCGAAGCACAAAACCAAGGGCAACTAAAAAGATTTAATGAAATGGTCGCAGATTTAGCAGCAGTTGGGGTAAATCCACCTCTTAAGCATCTATCAAACTCGGCAGCGACTTTAGTAAATCCAGATGCTCAATTTGATTTAGTTCGCACGGGTATTGCGATGTATGGACTTTCACCCTATGTTTCACACATGGGAGATAGTAAAAAACTTTCCTTGCAACCGGTAATGCAACTAAGAGCAAAGTTGTACCTTGTTAAATCCGCGCCAGCTAATTCACCAGTTGGTTATGGCGCAAGTGAGAAAACAACACAAGCAACAAAACTTGGCGTCGTGGCGATGGGCTATGCCGATGGAATCCCACGCATTGCCCATGATGCCGGCATCTTTATTGATGGTAAACGAGCACCAATTATTGGCCGAGTTTCGATGGATCAATTTGTGGTCAATCTGGGGCCAGATTCGGCTGCAAAATCTGGGGATTGGGTGATTGTTTTTGGAGATGGCTCGAAGGGTGAGTACACCGCCGATGATTGGGGCGCAGCTTCGAGCAGCATTAATTACGAGATAGTTACACGAATTGGCCCTCGTGTGAATAGAATTTATGCACCTCATGTCTACTAATTCTGCAGCGCTGCGAGTCGAACGAGTCAATGTCTCCTTCGGCGGGCTTCGTGCTCTCCATGATGTTTATTTAGAAGTTGGTAAAAATGAAGTTGTGGGTTTAATTGGCCCCAATGGCGCTGGCAAGACAACTTTATTTAATGCTTTTTGCGGTTTAGCCACTCCAGATTCTGGTGAGTTTTTTCTTGGCGGTAAGAAACAAGATTTTCCACAACCATTTGATTTGGTGGGCCTTGGTATTTCACGAACTCTTCAGGGCGTTGGATTATTTGGCGATCTAACAGTTTTAGAAAATGTCATGATGGGTGCTCAGCATCTCGCCGAATCAGGATTGATCTCAGCGGCCCTTGGCCGAAACCGCAAGGATGAAAAGCGAATCCGCGAGCGAGCATTTTCAGCGTTGGAAAGAGTTTATGCAGGTGGCTTGGTAGATCGTCGCGCCGATACGTTGTCGTATCCAGATACCAAGCGAGTAGCAATCGCTCGAGCACTTGTTAGCGAACCAAGTATTTTGATGCTCGATGAACCAGCTGGTGGCTTAGGCGTGCAAGATATTGAGTGGATGAACTCTTTAATTAAAAATTTAACGGCCGATATGTCGGTTCTCTTAGTGGAACATCACATGGATGTTGTGATGTCCGTGTGTAGCAAGTTATATGTTCTTAATTTTGGTGAAGTTATTGCAAGTGGAGATGCCGAAACGGTTCGCAGAGATCCAGCGGTAATGGCGGCGTACTTGGGAACTGGTGCATAAATGTCACTTAACGTCTCAAACTTAACGGTCAACCATGGTGCTATCTGCGCCGTAAATCAAGTTTCATTGGCGGTACCAACGGGCAAGTTAGCGGCGATTATTGGCTCAAATGGTGCGGGAAAGACCACGCTTTTGCGGGCCTTATCTGGACTCAATAAACCAGCCACCGGAAATGTGATGTGGATGGGCGAAAACATCACCGGCATGAAACCTGAAAAACTTGTTCGGATGGGTGTCTCACATGTTTCGGAAGGCAAATCTGTAATCGCCGAACTGAGTGTGAAAGAAAATTTGGAACTTGGTGCAATCTGGCGCCGCAATAAAAAGGAAGCTGCGCAATCTATCGATCAAGTAGTTTCTATTTTCCCAAGACTTGGTGAGCGAATTCAACAACGTGCCGATACGTTATCGGGTGGTGAACGTCAGATGTTAGCTATTGGCCGAGCAATCATGGCAAAGCCAGCGCTACTTCTTCTTGATGAGCCTTCACTTGGTTTAGCGCCACTTGTGATTGAGCAGATTTTTCAATCTATTCGTGATTTAACTAATTCAATGCGAATTACAGTCTTACTGGTAGAACAAAATGCAGTGGGAGCATTAAAAATCGCTGATCTTGGTATCGTTTTAAATTTAGGAAAAGTTGTAGCCGTCAATCACGCCCAAGCTCTCATGGATGATCCGGCAGTGCGTGCTGCATACCTGGGGTACTAATAATGATTCAATTCGTAAACACACTCTTGATTGGTGTTACTTCGGGCGCAATTTATTCATTGATGGCCATTGCCATTGTTTTAGTGTGGCGCAGCACCCGGGTAATTAACTTTGCCCAAGCTGGCATGGCGCTGCTAGCAACGTATTTTGGTTACGAAGCGATCAACTTCTTTGATTCATTCTGGATAGCACTTCCAGTTGCAATGATTGGCGGTGCCTTATTTGCCGCACTTATTGAAGTCGTTTTAATGCGCATGCTAGTTAAGCATGCAGCAACTGGACCAATTGCCGCCGTTGCTCCAATTATCGCAACCCTAGGTTTGTTGGGTGTCATTCGTGCCGGGATTGCAATTCAATGGGGCGGGCAAGATCGATTAATCGTTGGCCCAGTTTCAAATGATGGCTTCTCTTTTGGTGGTGAAGTTTTAGTCTTTTCACCGATGAAACTCTTAATTTTGATCACCGTAGTTGTTTTAATGCTGGGGCTTTCAATTCTCTTCCAAAAGACAAACCTTGGTTTAGCACTTCGCGCATCGGCTTACGCACCAGAGATTGCACGTCTATCTGGAATTAAAGTTGATGGTGTTCGAACACTAGGTTGGGCGTTAGCCGGCGCTGCTGGCGCAGTTGCCGGAATGTTTCAAGCGGTCAATGGCAGTGGTACGATCTCACCAGATTCCATCGATTTTTCATTACTACTTGTTTCAGGATTTATCGCAGCAGTAATTGGCGGTTTGGAATCTTTGACCGGGGCAGTAATTGGCGGAATGCTTTTGGGGATTTTAATTGCATTTATTTTAATTTATGTTGATGGTGGGCTTTTCTTCATCGCACCGTTCGTGATTTTGTTGGCCGTGCTCTTTATTCGACCACAAGGAATTCTTGGATCAAAGGCGGCCCGTCGTGCATAAGCGCAAAGAGTCATCTCACCTAATCCCATTTATTCTTGGGGGAGTTGTTCTTTATTTCCTTAGCTCTATGGTGGAAGAACTGCGCGTTTATCAAGGCGCAACAATCGCGGTCTATGTCATTGCAGTTGCTTCAATTATTTTGTTAACTGGATATTCCGGCCAAGTCTCATTAGGACATGGTGCGTTAATGGCAGTTGGTGCATACGCTGCGGCAGTTGCACGAATTGAATTTAATGTACCGATTGTTTTGACATTTTTTATCGCCGTGCTTGCCGCAGCAATGGGTGGTGCTTTACTTGGCGCTGCCGCGGCCCGTTTATCTGGTCCGTATTTAGCGGGAACAACGTTGGCCCTAGCCATTGGTCTACCGTCCCTGGCAAATCAATTTTCAATTTTAGGTGGCGAACAAGGTTTGCTCTTTGATGTTGGTTTTCCACCACTTTCGTTAGGTGAAAGTTTTACACAATACAAATGGTTTTTCTGGATCGCTGGATTAGCTGCACTCATTTCAATGTGGGTGCTGCAAAATATTTTAAGATCTAGATATGGCCGAAGTTGGCGCGCAGGCCGTGGCAATGAAGTGGCGACCCAGCTATGTGGGGTCAACACCGCCCGTAGCAAGATATTGGCCTTCACCGTCAGCGCCGGTTTTGCCGGACTGGCCGGAGCCCTGCTTTCCATGACGATCGGAACCGTTTCACCCAGTGCCTTCCCGCTTACGCTCTCTTTCGCTTTGCTAACAGGAGCGGTGCTCTCTGGTATCTCCACCCTGGGTGGGGTGATCCTGGGCGCATCGATTCTGGTTGTAATCCCTGAATTCGCCGATGTTGTGGCGCACAGACTCGGCGCATCAGAGGGCGTGACCACGAACCTGCCAGGTTTGATTGTGAGTGGTTTGCTCATTCTTACCGTGCTTTTTGTGCCTAACGGGCCAGTTGAGCAGCATCGCGCCCGAAAGGCTAAGCACGCGCTGCATAAGAAAGATTAAGGGTTTTATAAGCAGTGAATACTGCACAAAAAGCCTAAAACTTAATAGATTTATCCCTGTATTAACAACCCTCGATGGAAGGAAACACATGAAAGCACTGAACCGTCGCAAGCTAATAATAGCTTCAGCGGTACTAGCCGTAGTTGGATTGGCTGCAACAGCGATTCCAGCACAAGCGGCTGAAGTTGGCGTGAGTTCAACCCGAATTAAATTGGGTATGACTTTGCCAATGACAGGTACAGCATCACTTGGTTACAACAAGATTCCTGGAGCTGCAAAGGCGTATTTTGATTACCTTAACGCAAACGGTGGAATTAACGGCCGTAAGATTACTTTGGTAGTTAAAGATGATCGCTACGTTCCGACAGAGGCAGTTGCCCGCACCAACGAACTTATTTTAAAAGATAAGGTCATGGCGCTTATGGCACCACTTGGAACTGCAAATGTTAAGGCAGTTGCAGCATCAGTAAATCCAGCACGTCGCGGCGTGCCAGTGTTGTTTATTAACACCGGATTTAGTGGTTTTGCCGACATAAAGAAGTATCCAACTACTTACACAGTTTTGCCTTCATACATTATGGAAGCAAAGATCATGGGTGAGTACATCAAGGAGAACTTCGCCGGTAAGAAGATTGGTCTTCTCTACCAAGATGATGACTTTGGTTCAGATGCGCTCGCAGGATTTAAAACTGCTGGTGTTAAGTTTGCAGTACAGGTCCCATACGCTTCGGGGTCGCAAAATGCCGCTGCAGCAGCTGGTTGGATCACAAAGTTCAAGGCAGCTGAAGCCGATGTTGTAATTCTCTTCGGTGTTTCAAGTGCCACGTCAGCCATGCTCGGAGTTGCCGCGCAACTTCAGTACAAGCCACAGTGGATGCTTGGTTCAGTTGGTGGAGATGCAACAACAATTAAATTAACTGGAGTTCCAGCAGGAGTTCTATTTAATGCAATTGGTTTCTCACCAGTGCCAGCAACTACAGATATGACTGATGAGTACATAAAATTCTTCTCAGATATCTATGCCAAGGCAGTTCCTGGATCAGCATTTGATCTCAACGTTCTGCTTGGAATGAATACTGCGTTTATAACTGCGCAGGCATTGAAGGCAGCTGGAGCAAATCCAACTCGCAAATCATTGCTCGCTGCAATCGATAGCAAGGGTGCAACTTTTGCAAACTCTGCGCTAGTTCCAGCAGCATATTCAAAGACAAGCCACGTTGGCTTAACTGGTTACTGGGTTGGCAAGTACGCGCCAACTGGTGATCTTGCACCAATTGGCGGCAAGTATGTCGCCTATACAACAGATTCAGGTTCTGGCGCAGTTGTTAAATCAACATACAAGCGTCCAGCAATGCCTGCGAAGGGACTACCTAACTAATGAAAAAAGTACGCATTCTTTCGCTTCTTTCAGTTACTGCACTTGTAACAACAGTTCTAATTACTGCACCAACAGTTGCGAATGCAGCTCCTGCCTGTGATGGCAAGAGCCCAATTCAGTCATGTGTTGGCGTTACATCTGACGGTGCACCGTATGCAATGCAAATTCCAGCTAACTTCAACGGAACAGTGGCTTTGTACTCACATGGATACCGTTACAACGTAGATATTCCGGCCGGAATTCCTCTTATTGGTGGATACAAGATCACCAATACACCAGAGCCAGTTCCAGGTGGAAATGCTGATGTTGCTAAGTACTTCTTTAGCCAAGGCATTGCAATCGTTGGTTCTGGTTTTGCCCGTCAAGGGTGGAATGCAGATTCAGCGATCAAGACCAACGTTGAGTTAATTGACACATTTAAGAAGCCGTTCCCAAAGACAACAAAAGTTGTTGCATGGGGCGCATCACTTGGTGGCGTCATTACTCAAGGTCTTGCTGAAAAATATCCAAATCTAGTTTCAGCAGTTGCACCAATGTGTTTGGCTGACAATGTTCAGCCACAACTAACTGGTGCTGGAGATTTCCTATGGGGAGTCAAGGTTCTATTTGATCCAACAATTAAGGGTGGAAACTATTCAGCAGGTGCTGCAGGAGTTGCAGAGTCATACGCTGATTTAGTTAAAGTCTTTACCGTAATGGGTAAGTTGCAAGCAGCTCTTCCAACTGGTGCCTGGCCAGACACTTCATCTGCAACCGGTAAGGCGTTACAAGCTGGCGGCGTTCCTTCACGAAGTGCACTGTTGCTACTTGGACTCATGTCAGGAATTCCAACACAATCTGCACACTTTGACTCTGTTTCAGGGCCAGAAGGCGCGTTGAAGTTGACCTTCCCATTGGCACTTAGCCCAGCACTTGCAATCCTAGAAAATGGAACAAATGCTGCCGCACTAGCAGTTCTTGCAACACAAGATGTGGAAGCACAAGTAGGCGGAGCGATCTTTGATAACACAAAGACCGATTACGCAGCACGCATCGATTCAGAGCGCGTGATCTTCAACGCCGCATTGTCAGGCAACACTGTCATTGATGCACTCTTAGGCGCATTGAATGCAGCAAATCCTGGTGCACCTCGCGCAGCAGCAAATGCTGCAGCAGTTGCAAAGATGAAGGCGCTTCATACAAACACTGGAAAGATTAATGTTCCTACGATCTTGATGGTGGGAGTTGCAGATCCAATTACTCCAGCTGGTGCGTCACAGCGTTTAGTTGATCTATATGCCGAACAGTATGCCGCTGAAAAAGCAGCAGCTGTTAAGGAATATAAGGCAACTCGCTCATACATCAAGCCAGCAAACAAGTTGCTGATGTTGTGGAACGTAACTCCAGAAAATGGATACACAACCTTTACTGCAGCTGGTTCACCAATTACAACAACACCTGCCGCACAAGGAACTAACCACTGTAACTTCACCGCTGCTCAGCTGGTGCTAGTTGCTAAGTCACTTGTTCAGGCATCAAATACTGGAAAGCTTCCATCAGGCGGAGCGTTGTATACAGCAGTTCGTAAAGCTGGCAGCCTTTCAATTGATAAGGGAATCGCGGTTCCTTTGCTGAAGTTCTACACTGATAACTAATACATCGAGGTAATAAAAAAAGAGGGTCCGGGAAACCGGGCCCTCTTTTTTACTTTAAACTGCTACATGTGATCAACGTTGCAACGGCCGATGAGATGCAGGCTTTAGGGAAGAAAATCGCGACACATCTTCGAGCTGGAGATTTGATTCTGGCTAATGGTCCACTGGGTGCGGGGAAAACTATATTGGCCCAGGGCATAGCTGCCGGGCTTGGTATTAAGGGTGTTACATCGCCAACATTTGTGATCTCGCGAGTGCATAAAGGAACGTTGCCATTTATTCATGTCGATGCCTATCGGCTGATTGATTCAGAAAATCCCAATCTTTATTTAGATGATTTGGATTTGGATACTGAAAATTCCCTCACTTTCATCGAATGGGGCGGGGCCGAAAGTGCTCGCTTAAATGATGATCGCTTAGAGATCACAATCGATCGTAGCCAGGAGATTAGACAGGTAACGATAAAAGCAATTGGGGCTAGATGGTCGGGGTTTTCGCTATGACCAAAGTATTAGCGATTGATACATCTACGTCCAGAACCTGCGTTGCAATCATTGATGGCGAAAAAGTTTTGTTTAATGAGTATCTGGCAGGTGCTACTGCGCATGGCCCGTCGTTGCCGCAGTTAGTAAAGGCGGCTTTACAAGTAAGTGATGTCGATGAAGTAGTTGTTGGTATGGGACCTGGTCCATTTACAGGTTTGCGAGTTGGTATCGCATTTGCGCAGAGCTTTGCCCTAGCTAAAAATATTTCCGTGCGGGGAGTTTGTTCACTCGATGCCATTGCTGCCCAAGTAGATAGCAAAGATTTTATTGTGACTGTCGATGCCCGTCGTAAGGAAGTTTATTGGGCCAGATACACAGACGGAGTTCGAGTTGGTGAACCAGCGGTTAATTTCCCAGCTGATGTTAGCGGCGCCAAAATTCATGCAGATTTATTTCCAGACCTTACGGCTTTAGTGAAATTACCTGGCAACATCGGGCAACCGTTGTATCTTCGTCGGCCAGATGCCGTAGCAACGGCGGATCGAAAATAATGATTACTTATCGATCAACAATTGCGTTGGATCTGCCAATCTTTGTCGCTTTAGATAAAGAACTCTTTCCATATTCACCTTGGTCGGCGGCCCAATACAAGGAAGAGTTTGCTAGCAATACCCGCCATTTTGTTACGGCCACGAATGAAGTTGGTTTAATCGTGGGCTATGCGGGGGTATTTGTGCCAAGTGCTGGCGTGGAAGCCGATATTTTAACGGTTGGCGTTGTTCCAGAAAATCGTGGTCAAGGTATTGCCCGTCAATTAATGGCCATGATTACACAGTGGGCTGATCAACAAAAAGCCTGCGCCATGATGCTGGAAGTTAAAACCGATAACGCTGCCGCCATAGGATTATATGAATCTTTGGGTTATGAGAAATTAAATGTACGTAAAGATTATTTTGGTAGCGGGCAAGACGCGTTAGTAATGCGAAAGGCTTTGCCATGAGTGAACCAATAGTTTTAGGAATTGAAACTTCCTGTGATGAGACTGCAGTGGGCATTGTAAAAGGTCGCACCCTGCTGGCAAATGTGATTGCATCGAGTGTGACAGAGCATGCTCGCTTTGGTGGAGTGGTACCTGAAATAGCTAGCCGGGCGCACCTAGAAGCCATGATTCCAACATTGCAGCAAGCGTTGAAAGAGGCAAAAATTTCATTATCTGAAATTGATGCCGTTGCAGTTACTGCCGGTCCTGGTTTAGTTGGCGCTTTATTAGTAGGTGTTGGGTCGGCCGCCGGATTAGCACTTGCTTTAGATAAACCAATTTTCGCGGTAAATCATTTAGCGGCGCACGTCAGTGTTGACTCCTTAACTCACGCAGATGCGTTGCAACCAACTGTTGCATTATTAGTAAGTGGTGGGCACTCATCCCTATTGCAAGTAGATGACATCACTGGGTCAATTACAAAACTTGGTGAAACTATGGATGATGCAGCAGGGGAGGCGTTCGATAAAATTGCTCGCATCATGTCACTTGGTTTTCCAGGTGGACCAGCAATTGATTCATTAGCAGTCCAAGGAAACGCTACTTCGATTGACTTCCCACGTGGCTTAACTACATCTAATGATTGGTTGACCCGGCCATTTGATTTCTCTTTCTCTGGTTTAAAAACCGCGGTTGCTAGATATTTAGAGGCGACACCTGATTACAAAAAAAGTGACGTTGCCGCATCTTTCCAAGAAGCGATCGTCGATGTGTTGTTGTTAAAGGCGTTAGCTGCCTGCAAGAAAACTGGCATCGACTCCCTTGTAATCGCTGGCGGGGTCGCCGCTAACTCAAGGCTTCGGGCCGTGGCCCAGGGGCGCTGCGAAAAGGCGGGAATTCAGCTTCGAATCCCAGCCCCAGGCCTGTGTACCGATAACGGTGCCATGGTGGCGGCCCTGGGTTCACTGATGGTCAGCGCTGGTCGCACGCCTAGCCCGATCGCCTTTGACGCTGATTCCAGCCTGCCAGTCACCACCATCTCCCTGGGCTAGGCCGAGCAATCCCTCAATTTGTCAGCAGGTATTACCCCGCCTAGAGTTCGCTTTAGCACTCTCGACCCGAGTCTGCTAACTCGGGTTCGCATGAGGAAATCACCCAAATCTTTATGAAACCAAACCAATCCAAGCTAGACGAACTAGAGGAGTCAACAGATGGCCATTAAGCCACTAGAAGATCGCATCGTTATCAAGGCAAACGAGGCTGAGACAACAACTGCATCAGGTCTGGTAATTCCAGATACCGCAAAGGAAAAGCCACAGGAAGGCACTGTTGTCGCAGTCGGCCCAGGTCGCTTTGATGATGGCGTACGCGTTCCAATGGATGTCAAGGTTGGCGATGTTGTTCTTTACAGCAAGTACGGCGGAACTGAAATCAAGCACGGTGGCGAAGAGCTACTCGTTCTTTCAGCGCGCGACCTGCTCGCCGTAATCGAGAAGTAAATGGGAAAGAGTCTTCAATTTGATGAGCAAGCACGCCGGGCCATGGAGCGCGGCGTCAACATTCTTGCTGACACAGTCAAGGTAACTCTCGGTCCGAAGGGACGTAACGTAGTTATTGGAAAATCTTTTGGCGCACCAGTCATTACAAATGATGGGGTAACAATTGCTAAGGAAATTGAACTGAGCGATCCAGCTGAAAATATGGGTGCGCAGTTAGTTAAAGAAGTTGCGACAAAAACTAATGATGTCGCTGGCGATGGAACAACAACTGCAACCGTACTTGCCCAAGCAATGGTGAAAGAGGGTTTACGTAACCTTGCCGCTGGAGCACAGCCAATGGATATCAAGCAGGGAATTGAAGCGGCCGTAGCAGCGGTTTCAGCAAAGCTCAGCGAACAAGCAACGCCAGTAAATGGAAAAGCTCAGATCGCAGATGTGGCAACTATTTCGGCGCAAGATCGTGCTATCGGTGAGTTAATCGCTGAAGCAATGGATCGCGTTGGTAAAGATGGCGTCATTACAGTTGAAGAAGCATCAACAACTGGCCTTGATCTTGAATTCACCGAAGGAATGCAGTTCGACAAGGGCTACATCTCGCCTTACTTTGTAACTGATCAAGATCGTATGGAAGCCATCCTAGAAGATGCTTACATTTTGATTTCAGCAAACAAAATTTCAGCGTTGTCTGATCTATTGCCTTTGCTGGAAAAAGTTGCCCAGGCATCGAAACCACTTTTGATTATCGCCGAAGATATTGAGGGTGAAGCCCTTTCAACTTTAGTGGTAAACCGTATGCGTGGAGTCTTTGCATCTGTTGCCGTTAAGGCGCCAGGATTTGGCGATCGCCGTAAGGCAACTCTGCAAGACATTGCCGTTCTTACTGGTGGACAAGTTGTTTCATCCGAACTGGGCATGAAGCTCGAAGGTGTAACTCTTGAAGATCTTGGTAAGGCCCGTCGGATCGTAGTTTCAAAAGATGCAACAACAATCGTTGATGGTTCAGGAGATAAGGCAGCAGTTGCCGCCCGTGTTTCTGAACTTCGCAAAGAGATTGAAAATAGCGACTCGTCATGGGATAAAGAGAAGTTGCAAGAGCGTTTAGCAAAGCTTGCTGGCGGAGTTTGTGTGATCAAAGTTGGCGCACATACTGAGGTTGAACTCAATGAAAAGAAGCACCGTCTTGAAGATGCCATCTCGGCAACTCGCGCCGCTGTTGAAGAAGGAATCGTTGTCGGAGGAGGAGCCGCACTTGTGCATGCCGCTGATTCACTCGAGGGCGATCTTGGATTCACTGGCGATAAGGCAGTTGGAGTTCGTTTAGTTCGCAAAGCATGCGATGAGCCATTGCGTTGGATCGCCGAAAATGCCGGACTTGAAGGCTACGTTGTAGTTGCAAAGGTTCGCGCAATGAAGCACAACGAAGGTTTCAACGCTGCCACCGATGTCTATGGCGATCTAGCTGCAGATGGTGTGATCGATCCAGTGAAGGTAACGCGTTCTGCTTTAGCAAATGCAGCTTCAATTGCGGCGATGTTTATTACAACTGAAGCAGTTGTATACGACAAGCCAGCTGATCAAGTTGCATCCGAAGCTGCTGGACATGGTCACTCACATGGTCCAGGCGGGCACGGTCACTAAGTAAAAACTTAATAAAATAAACCCCGCAGATAATTCTGCGGGGTTTATTTTTTAACTATTTATTTCATGAGGCGTGTGAAACTTTGCCGCCCTTGTTAATAATTGCCAGGCGATCATCTTCTGATAGCCCTCCCCAAATTCCATAAGGCTCTTGCACTGCTAAGGCATGTGCACGGCATGCTGCAATGACGGGACACGATGCACACACGGCCTTCGCCGTATTTTCACGGTTGCGACGACGTGGTCCACGCTCTCCATCTGGATGGAAAAACATTTCTGAAGGCAGGCTTTGACAGGCGCCCTGGTACTGCCATTCCCATTCATCGGCAACGGGACGAGGTAAACGTGAAGTTTCAGCCATTCCCATACTGTACAACCGCGCCATAGGTTGTTCAAGTAACAACGCTCCATATCTGGTTCAAAAGCTCTTTTCAGGTGGTGAGTTGGGCCACTTCACGACACCATTACCGCATGGAACTCAATGCGGAGCTGCTGACTGTGGCTGCAGTGGCTCGCCGCATCGGTGTGGCCCCGGCAACGCTTCGAACCTGGGACCGCCGCTATGGCCTTGGGCCAAGTAGCCATGAAGCCGGTGAGCACCGTCGCTACTGCGCAGCCGATGTCGCAAAAGTAACCATGATGCGTCGCTTAATCTCGGCCGGTGTGGCACCAAAAGATGCCGCTGAACGTGCTCGACTCCATGACGGTACGGTCGACATGGCAGCAATTACCCAAACTTTTGAAGTTCGCGCAGATGTTATTGATTCATTGTTACGGGCGGCAAATATTTTAGATAAAAGTTTTGTGGAAGAGATCTTGCGCCAAGAGATAAAAAAATATGGCGTCGTTGCAGCATGGACCGAAGTCATTGTCCCGCTCTTGTTTTTAGTCGGCGAGGAATGGGCATTGACTGGCGAGGGAATTGAAGTTGAACATATGCTCTCCGAAATTATTAAACGGATACTGCGTGAAACAACTGATGGTGTGAAAACTCCGGTGAATACTCAACCTATACTTTTAGCTGCGGTTGGGGAAGAGCTTCACTCATTAGCCTTACATGCGTTAGCGGCAGCGTTAGCTGAAAAAAATATTGAAAGTTTTTTCTTAGGTGCAAGGACTCCAGTAGAAGCAGTTTCAGCAATGATGAAACGAGCCGCACCACCTGCCGTTTTTTTATGGGCGCAACTTCGTGAAAACGGCGATTCCCAATATTTTCAAGGCCTTCCAGCCATTCGTCCAGCACCTCGGGTAATTGTTGGTGGGCCAGGGTGGGATCGGGCTAGCTGTGATGGTGTGGTTTATGCACAGGATTTAACCCATGCCTGCCAGGAAATTGAGCGTGCAGTAGGGCTGTAAAAGCCCCGATAGACTTCCACCTCTGTTACCGATTGCGCAGTATTGGGGGGGCTAAATGAGCGATACCGATAAAGTCGCAATGCTCGGCCTAACCTATGACGATGTACTGCTGCTTCCCGATGCTTCCGAAGTTGTTCCATCAGAAGTAAGTACCGTAACTAAATTAACTCGCGATCTTACGATTGCAGTACCGCTTATTTCTTCGGCGATGGACACCGTGACTGAATCTGCAATGGCTATAGCGATGGCTAAAGCCGGTGGCATTGGGATTATTCACCGCAACTTAGCGATCGATGCCCAAGTCACCCATGTGAAGTTAGTAAAAAATGTTGGCCTAGCTGGCGCCGCCGTTGGAGTTGGCGACGATGGTTTTGCCAGAGCGCAGGCATTGATTGAGGCCGGTGTTGATGTAGTTGTTGTCGATACCGCACATGGACATCACCGAGCCGTTCTAGATTCAATTGAACGAATTAAAAAGTTTTCGCCATCAACGCAAATTATTGGCGGAAATGTGGCAACTCGCGCCGGGGCGCAAGCACTCATTAACGCTGGCGCAGATGCCGTAAAAGTTGGTGTTGGTCCAGGATCAATTTGTACAACTCGAATCGTTGCCGGCGTAGGTGTGCCACAAGTTACGGCAATTATGGAAGCAGCTAAGGCATGTAACAAAGCTGGTATTCCATTAATCGCCGATGGTGGCCTGCAATATTCAGGTGATATTGTTAAGGCACTTGTTGCTGGTGCACATTCAGTAATGCTTGGATCATTACTTGCTGGGTGCGAAGAATCACCTGGAGAATTAATTGAAATTAATGGAATCAAATACAAGGCTTACCGTGGCATGGGCTCATTAGGTGCGATGCAATCTCGCGGTGAACAAAAGTCATACTCTAAAGATCGTTACATGCAAGACGATGTTTTATCGGAAGATAAATTAGTTCCAGAAGGTATCGAAGGCAAAGTTGCATTCCGCGGAAAAGTTTCTGAAGTTGTTCATCAACTTGTTGGTGGCTTGCGATCTGGCATGGGTTATGCCGGAGCACCAGATATCGAAACATTGCGCCGCGAAGGTCGTTTGATTCAAATTACAGCGGCGGGATTGCAAGAGAGTCATCCACACGATGTTGCGCACGTTGCCGATGCGCCTAATTACCAACAGAAGGGCTACTAATGACACACATTGAAATTGCACCCGGAAAGCGTGCTCGCACCGCTTACTCCTTCGATGACATCGCAATTGTGCCTAGTCGTCGCACCCGTGATCCCGAAAATGTCTCTACTTCATGGCAGATCGACGCTTATAAATTTGATCTTCCCATGTTGGCCGCGCCCATGGATTCAGTTGTCTCACCAGAAACTGCCATCACTATTGGAAAGCTAGGCGGCTTAGGCGTTCTTAACCTCGAGGGATTGTGGACTCGTTATGACGATCCCCGAATTCCGCTGGGTGAGATCGCATCGATGCCAGATAAGCATGCAACTAAGCGGATGCAAGAGATTTATAGCGCACCGATTCGTCCCGAATTAATCAAAGAACGAATTCAGCAGATTCGAGATGCCGGCGTAACTGTTGCGGCATCTTTATCTCCGGCACGTACGGCCGAGTTTCACAAGGCGGTAATTGCAGCTGGTGTAGATATCTTTGTAATTCGTGGAACAACTGTTTCCGCCGAACATGTTGCCGCTCAATCAGAAGCGCTAAATTTAAAGAAGTTCATTTACGAACTTGATGTGCCGGTAATCGTTGGCGGTGTTGCAACTTCTACCGCTGCCCTGCACTTAATGCGCGCGGGTGCCGCAGGCGTATTAGTTGGATTTGGTGGCGGCGCAGCACACACGACCCGAAAAGTTTTAGGTGTTGAAGTTCCAATGGCTTCGGCTGTTGCCGAAGTTGCAGCAGCTCGTCGCGAATATCTTGATGAATCAGGTGGGCGTTACGTTCACGTTATTGCCGATGGCGCAGTTGGCCGAAGTGGTGACATTTCAAAAGCAATTGCTTGCGGGGCCGATGCAGTCATGATGGGTTCACCGTTAGCAAAGGCAGTTGAAGCACCAGGTTTAGGATGGCACTGGGGGTCAGAAGCGCATCACCCAGAACTTCCACGTGGTGAACGTGTTTCAGTTGGAACTGTCGGATCGTTAGCTGAGATTTTATTAGGGCCATCGCATACATCCGATGGCTCAATGAATTTGTTTGGCGCACTTCGCCGCGCAATGGCAACGTGCGGTTACTCCGATGTAAAGGAGTTCCAACGCGTAGAGGTACTTATTCATCGTGGGTAATTCAGGCGGCGTATTAGTCGTAGATTTTGGTGCGCAGTATGCGCAACTAATCGCTCGGCGAGTACGCGAGGCCAATGTATTTTCAGAGATAGTTCCATCAACAATTACGGCGGCACAAGTGAGTGCTAAAAACCCCAGTGCAATTATTTTGTCTGGTGGTCCTTCAAGTGTCTACGCCGATAAAGCACCAAAAATTGATGCCACAATCTTTGACTTAGGAGTTCCAGTTTTTGGAATTTGCTACGGATTTCAGGCAATGGCCGTAGCCCTTGGCGGCGTCGTTAGCCAGACTGAGAAATCTGAGTTTGGACGCACCGAGACGACGGTTGAATCAGAGTCAAAAGTATTTAAAAAATTACCAGCGCAACAAAAAGTATGGATGTCTCACCAAGATGCGGTCACAACCGCTCCGCCAGGTTTTGCAGTTACCGCAAAAACACAGGACACCGCAATCGCAGCTTTTGAAGATGCAACTGGAAAGTTTGCCGGAGTTCAGTTTCATCCAGAAGTTTTGCATAGCGAATACGGTCAGGAGATTTTGCGAAACTGGTTAGTCAATATTGCGCAATGCGATGCAACCTGGACGACGGCCAATATCGCCGAAACTGAAATCGCGAAAGCAAAAGAAACTATCGGCACAAAACGGGTTATCTGCGGATTATCAGGCGGCGTTGATTCAGCGGTTGCCGCAGCCATAATTCAAAAAGCTGTGGGTGATCAACTGACGTGCGTTTTTGTAGACCATGGTCTTTTGCGCAAAGGCGAGGCCGAGCAAGTAGAGCGCGATTTTGTAGCATCAACTGGCGTAAAGCTAGTCATTGTTGATGCAGTTGATCAATTTTTAAATGCACTAACGGGTGTGATTGATCCTGAAGAAAAACGTAAAATTATTGGACGTGAATTTATTAGATCCTTTGAAGTTGCTGCGCGAGGTATCGCAGCTGGGGGAGAAGTTGAGTTCTTAGTACAAGGTACTTTGTATCCAGATGTTGTTGAATCTGGTGGTGGTACCGGCACTGCAAATATTAAATCGCATCATAACGTGGGTGGATTACCCGATGATCTGCAATTTACATTAATCGAACCATTGCGGACATTGTTTAAAGATGAAGTTCGCCAAGTTGGAATTGAACTTGGCTTACCCGAGGCGATTGTTTGGCGACAACCGTTTCCTGGACCAGGCTTGGGAATCAGAATTATCGGTGAAGTGACTGCGCCCCGTTTAGATTTATTGCGCGAGGCTGATGCAATTGCCCGGGAAGAGTTAAAACTTGCTGGATTAGATCGAGATATTTGGCAGTGCCCAGTTGTCTTGTTAGCCGATGTACGAAGCGTTGGCGTGCAAGGAGATGGTCGCACCTACGGCCACCCAATTGTGCTTCGCCCAGTTTCATCGGAAGATGCCATGACTGCAGATTGGTCAAGAGTTCCCTATGAAGTTCTTGAGAAAATCTCAACGCGCATCACCAATGAGGTACGTGAAGTCAATCGGGTGGTCCTGGATGTAACCAGTAAGCCACCTGGGACGATTGAATGGGAGTAGATTTATGGGTTTTCCCAGCCTTATGTTTTATGATCTGCCCATGTTGAAAGCTGTCAAGTACATCGTGGTAGTTGCAATAGTTGTATCTGCATTACTTGCCGCACCCTCGGTAGCTGAACAAAAAAATAAAGTTACAAAAATTGTAAAAGTTGAATCAGTAAAATGTAGAAGTACAAAAGTTGCTGGTCATACGGCAAAAGATGTTGCGCCAGCGTTGAAAGTAATGCCACGTTTGCCACGCACGATCACCTTGCAAACAAATTGCGGAAATATTGTGATCACAACCGTTGGGGCTAAGGCGCCAGTAACAGTTACCCAGATGGCTACTTTGGCCAGAGGTGGTTTCTTTGATAATTCTTTGTGTCATCGCTTAACAACTCAGGGGCTATACGTTTTACAGTGCGGTGATCCAACTGCAACTGGTGCAGGCGGACCAAATTTTTCGTATCGCGATGAAAATCTTCCAGCAAATACCGCAAATAATTACCCAGCAGGTACTGTTGCAATGGCTAATTCTGGGCCAAGCACAAATGGAAGTCAGTTCTTTCTAGTATTTGCCGACACAACGCTTGGACCCAACTACACAATTTGGGGAACGATTACACAAGGTTTAGATATCGTGAAGTACATTGCGAAATTAGGCGTTAAAGGCGGCGGAGCCGATGGACGGCCAGCACAGAGCATTGCTATTTTGCGAGCAACTGTTACAAATTAATTTGTATTTATAATTTTAAAAGCTTCCGCAATTTGACCATCAGGTAATCCACCTAATCCGGCGTTACGGGTTCCCCATTCACGCAACATCGACTCTAACTCTTTGTTATGCGCAGTTTGCGAAGCATGGGCATGAAGTGCGGCAACTTTTAAATCAAAAGTATCGGTGATATCAACCCAATGATCTGGTTGGGCAAATCCCGACATCCATACTTCTTTGACTCGCCACGGCGCAAAACCTTGATCTAATAAATCTGTGAAGGCAAAGGGATTACGTGCATCGGGATAGACCGCTTGAATTGTCGCTTCTCCGGCCGCTAAATGATCGGGATGACTTGCACCAATTCGCTCCCAGTTACGCTCGGGACTTTGGCACACGATGCGATCAGGTTGGGAACGGCGAATTTCTCGAACGATATCTTTGCGTAATTCAATCGTTGCTTGAAGATGTCCATCAACGTAATTCAAGAAAGTTATATCAGTTACGCCGATAACTGCCCCGGCGGCACGTTGTTCGCGTTGTCGAATCGTTGGCATCTCTTCTTTGGTAAAGCCAGAGTCTTCTCCACCTTGATCACCATTTGTACAAAATACATATGAAACTTCGATCCCTTTTTTAATCCATTGGGCGATTGTTCCGGAAGCACCAAAATCTGAATCATCGGGATGCGCGCTTACTACTAATACGCGCTTAATCTCGGTATCGGCGATCGGTTCCATTGGATCAGCCTAATAGACTAGGCACTATGACTGAAATCGATCCATTACTGGATGGTTTAAACCCACAACAAAACGCTGCGGTAACGCACGCAGGTGGGCCCTTATTAGTCGTAGCAGGTGCCGGCTCCGGAAAGACGCGCGTCTTAACTCGTCGAATCGCATATCTAATGGCTCGTCGACAAGTTGCACCATATGAAATCCTGGCGATTACTTTTACCAATAAAGCAGCTGGCGAAATGAAGGAACGCGTAGGCGAATTAGTTGGCCCAATTGCAAAATCTATGTGGGTCTCAACATTTCACTCGGCCTGCGTTCGTATTTTACGACAAGAAGCAATGCGCCTTGGCTATAGCAATACTTTTAGTATTTATGATTCTGCTGATTCGCAACGCTTAATTACTATTGTTGCAAAAGAACTAAATTTAGATCCAAAACGATATCCAGCCAGGCAGTTTCAAACCATGATCTCAAACGCTAAAAATGAATTACTAGGGCCACAAGATTATCTAAATGCATCATCGAATCAATTTGAACAGATCGTCGCCGATGTTTATGCCATCTATCAACAACGCCTTATGCGCGCTAATGCAATGGATTTTGATGACCTGATCTTAAAAACCGTGGAAGTTCTGCAGCGCTTTCCTGAAGCCAAAGCCCGGTTTAGATCGCGTTTTCGCCACGTATTAGTCGATGAGTATCAAGATACAAATCACGCCCAATATATTTTAGTTAAAGAGTTAGTGGGCACCGAGCTAGATGGTCAGGGCGTAGCTGAACTCTGTGTCGTTGGCGATGCCGATCAATCTATTTACGGTTTTCGCGGCGCCACAATCCGTAACATTTTGCAGTTCGAATTAGATTATCCAAATGCCAGCACTGTTTTGCTGGAACAAAATTATCGATCTACCCAGAATATTTTAAATGCGGCAAATGCCGTTATAACTAAAAATGAAAGTCGTAAAGAAAAGAATTTGTGGTCAGATGCCGGATCCGGCGCACCGTTAACGGGATATGTTGCCGAAAGTGAACACGACGAGGCAAACTTTATCGCCGATGAGATTCGATCACTCCAGCGCGAAGGAGTTTCAACTCCGGGGGATACGGCAATTTTCTATCGCACTAACGCGCAATCACGTGTGTTTGAGGAAGTCTTTATGCGAAACGCCCTTCCTTATAAAGTTGTAGGAGGTTTACGTTTCTACGAACGCCGTGAAGTTAAAGATTTGCTCGCGTATTTGCGAGTCCTAGCAAACTGCGAAGATGAGATTTCGCTACGCCGAGTAATTAATGTTCCAAAACGTGGAATTGGCGATACATCTTTGGATTATGTAGATCTCTTTGCTCGAAACAATGAGATCTCTTTCTGGCAAGGTTTGTTGCGAGTCAATGAAAATAGCTCGGTACCGTCGCGGGCAGCCCAAGCGATTAATGAATTTACTTCAATGATCAGTGCGTTAAGTGTTTTAGTAGAAGCTAGAACTAAGCCCTCGGTAATAGTTGAAGCTGCGCTCGAGCAATCTGGACTATTAAAGGAGCTTGCCGACAGCACCGATCCGCAAGATGAAGTTCGGGTAGAGAACTTAAAAGAGCTTGTTGCGGTGTCGATGGAGTACGAAGAGCGATCATTTGATGAACTAGGCGAAGATGAAGAGATCTCATTGGCCGGCTTTCTGGAAAAAGTCGCACTCGTTGCAGATGCAGATGAGATTCCAGAAGGTGAAGATCATGGTGGTGTCGTAACGATGATGACGCTACACACCGCGAAAGGACTTGAGTTTCCAACCGTATTTCTTACTGGCATGGAAGATGGAATTTTCCCGCACTCAAGAACTTTGGGCGAAAAAGATGAGATTGAAGAAGAGCGACGATTGGCATACGTTGGCTTAACCCGCGCACGCCAACGACTTTATATTTCGCGCGCGGAATATCGTTCGACGTGGGGTGCACCGAATTACAATCCACCGTCACGTTTCTTAGATGAGATCCCAGAAGATGTGATCGAGTGGCGCAATGAAGGTCGCTCTTCCTTTGCACCAACTTTTGTTAAGAAAACTCGCGTTGCAACTGCGCCACCACCACGAGCCACCGGAAAGAAAAGTATGGCGATGGATTTAGCAGTTGGTGAGCGTGTGTCACATGACACATTTGGTTTAGGCACAGTTGTGGCAGTCGCTGGTGCTGGCGATAAGGCGGAAGCGACGATTAATTTTGGTCAATATGGTGAGAAGCGTTTACTTCTGCGTTATGCACCAGTTGAGAAGCTCTAGGATTACCCCACTTCAACTGATTGGAACTCCCACGTGGATCTCTTTGAATATCAAGCTCGAGACATCTTTGAAAAGCATGGTGTGCCTGTTTTGGCGGCCGCTATTGCAACTACCGCAGATGAGGCAGAGAAAGCTGCAACTGCAATCGGTGGCAAAGTCGTTGTGAAAGCACAAGTCAAAGTTGGTGGACGTGGAAAAGCTGGCGGCGTAAAGCTTGCTGAAAATCCAGCTGATGCCCGTGAAAAAGCTGGCGCTATTTTAGGAATGGATATTAAAGGTCACACAGTTCACACTGTCATGATTGCCGCTGCAGCTCCAATCGAAGCAGAGTATTACTTAGCGATTTTATTAGATCGCTCAAATCGAACATTTTTAGTAATGGCTTCGGTTTCTGGTGGAATGGATATCGAAGAAGTTGCTCATACCGCTCCAGAAAAATTAGCCAAGATTCCAGTTTCGGCAGTAGATGGAATTTCACTTGCCAAAGCAAAAGAGATTGTTGCCGCAGCACAGTTCCCCGCTGACGTAGCCGATCAAGTTGCCGATGTTCTTCTCAAGCTATGGGATGTTTTCCAAGGTGAAGATGCAACTTTGGTTGAAGTTAACCCACTTGTAAAAACTTCGGATGGCAAAATAATTGCCCTTGATGGAAAAGTTACCCTTGATGAAAACGCTGAATTTCGCCAACCAGATCACGGCGCGTTAGTTGATGAAGCCGGTGAAAATCCGCTGGAAGCAGCGGCAAAAGAAAAGAGTCTCAATTACGTCAAGCTCGATGGTGAAGTTGGAATCATTGGAAATGGTGCTGGATTAGTAATGAGCACTCTTGATGTTGTTGCATACGCTGGCGAAAAACATGGTGGTGTTCGCCCAGCAAACTTCTTGGACATTGGTGGCGGTGCATCGGCACAGATTATGGCCGATGGATTATCAATTATTTTGGGCGATAAAGATGTGAAGAGTGTCTTCGTAAATGTATTTGGTGGCATTACTTCATGTGATGCCGTGGCAAATGGAATAGTTCAGGCGTTAGAACTACTTGGCGCACAAGCAACTAAGCCAATCGTTGTGCGTTTAGATGGCAATAACGTTGTTGAAGGTCGTGCAATCTTGAAAGCTGCCGCACATCCGCTGGTAGAGCAAGCTGACACGATGGATGGAGCAGCAAATCGCGCTGCAGAATTGGCGGCGAAGTAATGTCTATCTTTATTAATGAGTCAAGCAAAGTAATTGTTCAGGGAATGACGGGTTCAGAAGGCACGAAGCACACTCGTCGCATGCTGGCATCAGGCACCAAAGTTGTCGGCGGGGTAACTCCAGGCAAAGGTGGGCAAGTTGTCGATATTGATGGCCATCAATTACCAGTCTTTAATACCGTTGCCGAGGCAATGAGTACAACGGGTGCAAATGTTTCCGTTGTTTTCGTACCACCTAAATTTGCCAAGGCAGCGGTGATCGATTCAATTGATGCCGCGATGCCATTGGTAGTTGTAATTACTGAAGGAATTCCAGTTCATGATTCAGCAAGTTTCTACACCTACTCACAAAGCAAGGGCACTACTCAAATTATTGGCCCGAACTGCCCTGGATTAATTTCTCCTGGAAAATCAAATGTTGGAATTATTCCAGCTGATATTACAAAAGCTGGTCCCATCGGTTTGGTATCAAAGTCGGGAACTCTTACGTATCAAATGATGTATGAACTTCGCGATATTGGATTTAGTACTGCTGTTGGAATTGGCGGAGACCCGGTAATCGGAACAACGCATATCGATTGCTTACGTGCTTTCCAAGATGATCCTGAAACAACTGCGATTGTTATGATAGGTGAAATCGGTGGAGATGCCGAAGAGCGAGCTGCTGCATTTATCGCCGAGTATGTAACTAAGCCAGTTGTTGGTTATGTTGCCGGATTTACTGCGCCAGAAGGTAAGACAATGGGTCATGCCGGTGCCATCGTTTCCGGATCATCAGGAACTGCCCAAGGTAAGAAAGATGCATTAGAAGCAGCTGGCGTAAAAGTTGGCCAAACACCGAGTGAAACGGCGCGCTTGCTGCGCCAAATCATAGGTCGCTAATAATGATCACGCGCGTTCTTGGAGCAGCATTGCCCCAGGTTCTGCGCAGCATTGCATGGCTTCTGTTACCAATATCTTTTATCGCACTCCTTGCTTGGGCTACCGCTGGTAGTGCAACGGGAAATACTGGAGATCCATTACGTGCCGCGTTATGGATTTGGCTTGGCTCACATCAAATTCCATTTTCACTCTCGCTTTCGCCATCAGGATTAGCCGGTTACCTTTCGTATTTACCTCTAGGTGCCTTAGTTTTTCCAGTATTGGCGATTCGAAATGGGGTAGCTCGCGCTATCGATCGCTTAGATGGTGACACCTCACTCATTGCTCCAACACGTGCCGCCTTTGCTGGGCTTTACACACTTTTTGCGCTTGTCGCCGCTTTACTTTCAAAGACCGATGATGTTCGCCCAGTGTGGTACTTCGCATTAATTTATGTTTTGCCATTTGCACTCCTGACTGCGGCAACTGTTGGTCGAAGCATTGCGTTGGGTCAAGGGTTTATTTTTGGTTCTAGGATTTTTGCCTTACTTCTTGGCGTAGCGTCAATTATTTTTGGAATTGCAATCTTTCTCAATCTAGCTACCGTGAAAGATTTGACGGTGGTTTTACAGCCTGGGATTTTCGGTGGATTCCTACTGTTACTGCTTAATATTCTTTATATCCCTAATGCAATTGTAGCGACATTGGCTTATTTTTCTGGGGTTGGATTTGCAGTGGGTAGCGGAACTTCAGTTTCGCCAATAGCGCACAACTTAGAAAAAATTCCAGCGATGCCTTTATTGGGAGCGTTACCTGAAGGAAAATCAATTATTTCCTTGGTTGGAATTGTCTTTATTATTTTTACAGGAGCGCTTTTAGCCAGCTGGACAGTCTCACTTAATTTAAAAGTTTTAGTCCAAAGTCTGATAGTTGTTGTGTTGATTGCGGCATTCGTTGGCTATTCCGGAAGTGGCGCGCTGATAACAGATGCGATGTCAGCTGTCGGGGTATCGCCATGGAAATTCACAGTTGCGATCTCGCTTCAAGTTGGCCTGGGTGCTTTAGCGGCGATTTATTTACCGAGATTAATCCATCGCAAGTGAGAAAGCGGATCGTAATCTTAGCCTCGGGCTCTGGAACATTAGCTCAAGCCATTATTGATGCAAGAGAATTAGATGCCCAAATTATTGCCGTTGTATCTGATCATCCATCGGCACCGGTTCTAGATCGTGCTAAAACGGCTGGTATCAATACTTGCGTTGTACAACTTCAAGGTGATCGAGCAGATTGGGACATCAAACTCTTTAATCAAGTCAATCAGTACCAGCCTGATCTGATTGTTAGTGCCGGCTTTATGCGAATACTTGCCCCAGAATTTGTTTCACATTTCCCAACAATTAATTCACATCCAGCTTTGCTGCCACTATTTCCAGGTGCACATGCAGTTCGTGATGCCTTAGCCGCTGGTGCTAGCGTCACCGGAGCAACAGTTCATTGGGTAGATGCTGGAATCGATACTGGCCCAATAATTACTCAAATGGAAGTTCCGGTGTTGCCAGGTGATGACGAGGCGGCACTGCATGAGAGAATTAAGCAAGTAGAGCGCGGTCTCATAGTTGCGACCATCGCCTTGATTATCCCAACTTTGGAGCAACGATGAGAAAACCAATTCGTCGCGCACTTCTTAGTGTGTATGACAAAGATCGTTTAATCGAAGTAGGAACCACCCTGACAAAAGCCGGGATTGAGATACTTTCAACTGGATCAACTGCAAAAAACTTAACCCAAGCTGGAATTGCCGTCACTGAAGTTAGTCAGTACACAGGCTTTCCAGAGATTATGGGTGGTCGTGTAAAAACATTGCACCCTCGAGTGCACGGTGGAATTTTGGCTGATCAAAATAATCCAGAGCATCTTGCCGCAATCGCCGAACTAGATATTGAACCCTTTGATTTAGTAATTATTAATTTGTATCCATTTGCAGAAACGATTGCATCGGGTGCTAACTATGAAGAATGCATCGAACAGATAGACATCGGTGGACCTTCAATGCTTCGTGGAGCTGCTAAGAATCATGGTTCAGTAGCCGTAATTTCTCAGACCGAGCAGTACGACCTCTTAATCGAGGCCATAAATGCTGGTGGCTTCACCAACGAAGAACGTCGGGCGCTAGCCGTTCAAGTTTTTCGCACCACTGCCGAATACGATTTAACGATCGCAACCTGGCTTGGCGAAAACCAGGCAAATGAACTTCCAGAATGGTTTGGTCGAATCTGGCACCGTCAAGATTCCCTGCGCTATGGCGAGAATCCACATCAAGGCGCCGCTATTTATTCTGGTGGTGCGGCTGGAATTGTTGGAGCTTTGCAACTACATGGCAAAGAGATGTCATTTAATAATTACACCGATGCTGATGCCGCTTGGCGGGCCGTCTTAGATCATCGGGATCCAGCCGTTGCAATTATGAAGCATGCCAATCCTTGTGGCATCGCAGTGTGCGAACTTGGTGTGGCAATTGCCTATGCCCATGCACATGAATGCGACCCAGTCTCGGCTTTCGGTGGAGTAGTTGCGGCAAATAGAAAAGTTGATTTAGCAATGGCTGAACCCTTATCAAAGATATTTACCGAGGTTTTAATCGCTCCAGATTACGATGCTGATGCACTTGAGTTATTAATGAAAAAGCCATCGATTCGAATTCTAAAATGTGATGTCACAACAAACAATGCAATAGAGCTGCGTCCAGTATCTGGTGGAGTTTTATTGCAGCACAGCGATTTAATCGATGCACCGGGTGATTCTCCAAATAACTGGAGCCAAGTAAGTGGGCAACCAGTGAGTGAACAAGATATGAAAGATCTTGAATTTGCTTGGCGAAGTGTTCGTTCGGTAAAAAGTAATGCGATTTTGCTAGCTAAAGAAACGGCTTCAGTTGGAATTGGAATGGGTCAAGTAAATCGTGTTGATTCAGCAAAATTAGCTGTTGCTCGCGCCGGTGATCGGGTAAAGGGCTGCGTTGCAGCAAGTGATGCATTTTTCCCATTTGCCGATGGGCTTCAGATTTTGATCGACGCTGGCGTCACAGCAGTTGTGCAACCTGGCGGAAGTGTCCGTGATGAAGAGGTAATTGCAGCAGCCCAGGCCGCTGGAATTGCAATGTTCTTCACTTCAACCCGACATTTCTCGCACGCCTAACTCGGTACGATTAGGCAATGAGCGCACAGATCCTAGATGGCAAGGCGCTAGCCGCTTCGGTTAAAAGCCAGCTCGCAATTCGAGTGACTGCGCTGAAAGCTAGATCAATTACTCCTGGCTTAGGCACTGTCTTAGTTGGCGATGATCCTGGTTCGCTCTCATACGTTGCCGGAAAGCATCGTGATTGCAAAGAAGTGGGCATTAATTCGATTCGAGTTGATTTACCGGCAGATGCAAGTGAGAACGATGTCTTAGCAGCGATTGCAGATTTAAATAGTGCACCTGAATGTACGGGTTACATAGTTCAGCTGCCGCTGCCAAAGGGAATTAATACCCAAAGAATTTTAGAAGCGATCGATCCAGTAAAAGATGCAGATGGTCTTCATCCAATGAACTTAGGTCGATTAGTTTCAGGTTTTGATGCACCACTTCCATGCACTCCACGTGCAATTGTTGCCCTACTTGATCACTATTCAATATCAACACAAGGTGCAAACATCACGGTAATTGGTCGTGGCTTAACGGTTGGTCGACCACTTGGCTTATTGCTTACTCGCAAAAGAGAAAATGCCACCGTAACGCTGACGCACACTGGAACTAAAGATTTAACTGTGCATACAAAAAACGCCGACATTGTTGTGGCGGCAATAGGAAAGCCACATTTTCTAACAGCTGACATGATTAAAAGCGGTGCCATTGTTATCGACGTTGGTATTACTCGTACTGACAATGGATTACAGGGCGATGTCTGCCCAAGTGTTTTGGAAAAAGCATCGTATCTCTCGCCTATGCCTGGTGGCGTAGGACCAATGACGCGGGCAATGTTGCTTACTAACGTGGTTGATGCATGCAGTTAAATAATCGTCTCCTTTCAATTATCAGTTATGGCAGTGTGGTTGTAGGGATAGCACTTGGCGTGATCGGATTTGTGCGAGCCGGATCACTCTTCATCGCCGCCGGTACCGCTGGAATTGCGCTGAAATCCCGTAATTTTCGCAGGATTGAGTTTTATTTACCGCTTGCTATTGCGATCGCCCTTTTTGCGCTGGCTATCGCACTTCCTCGCGGACGGTAGAGTTGGCTCATTCGCAATTAGTGGGCATTTAGATATGAATGGAGTGACAATGAGTGGCAAGGGTGGCAAAGTCACAGTAGTTGGTGCAGGTTTTTACGGTTCAACAACAGCGCTTCGTTTAGCAGAATACGATGTTTTCGACACCGTCGTCTTGACCGATATTCTTGAAGGAAAGTCCGAAGGTTTAGCTTTAGATATGAACCAATCTCGTTCAATCGAAGGCTTTGAAACAAAACTAATTGGCGCAACAACAACCGCTGAAGGTGGCGGCTACGAAGCAACGGCAAACTCAGATGTCGTTGTGATTACCGCAGGCCTGCCACGCAAGCCTGGCATGAGCCGAATGGATTTAATTGGCGTAAACGCTGGAATTGTCCGTGGAGTCGCTGAAAATATTGCAAAGCATTCACCCAAGGCGGTCATCATCGTGGTTTCAAATCCATTAGATGAAATGACGGCACTTGCCCAAATTGCAACTAACTTTCCAAAGAATCGCGTAATGGGTCAGGCAGGAATGCTTGATACTGCGCGCTTTACTAACTTTGTTGCCGAAAAATTAGGCGTCAAAGTTGCATCAGTAAAAACTTTAACGCTTGGTTCACATGGTGACACTATGGTTCCAGTACCAAGTCGCTGCACAGTTGATGGCAAGCCACTTGTCGATCTTTTGTCAGCCGAAGAGATTGCCGAACTTGTTGATCGAACACGCAACGGGGGCGCCGAAGTTGTTGCGCTATTAAAAACTGGCTCTGCCTATTACGCACCATCGGCGGCAGCGGCACGCATGGCAAAGGCAGTTATCGAAGATTCTGGTGAAGTAATGCCAGTCTGTGCTTGGGTCGATGGTGAATATGGAATTTCAGGTGTTTACCTTGGCGTCGAAGCTGAAATTGGTCGTGAAGGTGTCAAGAAAGTCGTTGAAAGTGCATTAACTGATGCAGAAGTTTCAGCGCTGAAGGAAGCCGCCGAAGCGGTCCGTGCAAAACAAGCCGATATTCAAACACTCTAAGTAGGGGAGCGCCGGCAACGATATGAGCAAAATAAAAGTTACTGGAACCGTCGTTGAACTAGATGGCGATGAGATGACCCGCATCATGTGGCAGTTCATCAAAAATTTATTGATTTTGCCTTACCTAGATGTCAACCTTGAGTACTACGACTTGGGCATGGAAAACCGTGATGCAACTGATGATCAGGTAACAATTGATTCAGCACATGCAATTCAAAAGCATGGCGTTGGTATTAAGTGCGCAACCATCACTCCAGATGAAGCGAGAGTTGCTGAATTTGGTCTGAAAAAGATGTGGAAATCTCCCAACGGTACTATCCGTAATATTTTGGATGGCGTAATTTTCCGTGAACCAATCATTATTAGTAATGTTCCACGGTTAGTTCCGCATTGGACTAAGCCAATTGTGATTGGCCGTCATGCATTCGGCGACCAATACCGCGCAACTGATTTCAAAGTTCCAGGTCCTGGAAAGCTAACGATCTCATTTGTTCCAGAAGATGGTTCAGCACCTACTTCACACGAAGTTTATGGTTTCAAATCATCAGGTGTAGCAATGGCTATGTACAACCTCGACGATTCAATTCGCGACTTTGCTCGCGCCTCACTTAACTACGGACTTCTTCGCAAGTTCCCGGTTTACCTTTCAACTAAGAACACAATTCTTAAAGCCTACGATGGTCGCTTCAAAGATATCTTTGAAGAGATTTATCAAGCAGAGTTTAAAACACAATTTGAAGCTGCTGGAATTTGGTATGAACACCGTCTCATTGATGACATGGTTGCCATGTCACTTCGAATGGAAGGCGGATATGTCTGGGCCTGTAAGAACTACGACGGCGATGTTCAATCTGACACTGTTGCTCAAGGCTATGGCTCACTTGGTTTAATGACTTCAGTTTTGATGACACCAGATGGAAAGATTTGCGAGTCAGAGGCTGCCCACGGAACCGTGACACGTCACTACCGCGATCACCAAGCCGGCAAGGCGACATCAACAAATCCGATCGCTTCAATCTTTGCCTGGACTCAAGGCTTAGCCCACCGTGCAAAGTTGGATGACAACGCCGAACTCGCAAAGTTCTGCGCAACACTAGAGCGTGTGTGTATCGAGACAGTTGAACAAGGAAAGATGACAAAGGACCTGTCACTTCTGATCTCAAAGCAAGCGCCTTACCAAACAACGCAAGAGTTCTTGGATTCAATTGACGCTAACCTCAAGCAGGCAATGGCTTAAATTATTTAAATAAAAAACCCCGCCGTATTGATACGGCGGGGTTTTTTAATACTTCTGAATTAGATGCGCTCGCCAGTTGCTGAGTTAAACAAGTGGACCACGCTCCTAGCGGCGGTAACTGTGATTGTGTCACCCGGCTTCGGTGGGTTCTTTGGATCCCAGCGAACAATTATCTGAGCGCCTTCATCGCCAGCATTTGCAAACTTAACAGTGCGATCGGCTGGCTTTCCATAAACAAAGGCATCGGAGCCAAGCTCTTCCACAACTTCAACTAGAACATGAAAGCCACTAGCTGATGCGGAGAAGTTTTCTGGGCGAACACCCACAGTTACCGAGGAACCAGCACTTGCTGGAACATCGATTGCTAAATCGCCCAGCATCGCTTTTCCACCACTGACAGGTGCGGTCAGCAAGTTCATTGCCGGCGAGCCGATAAAGCCAGCAACAAAAGCATTGACTGGATTGTCATAAAGGTTACGAGGTGTATCTACTTGCTGAAGCAGGCCATCTTTCAATACGGCAACCCGATCGCCCATTGTCATAGCTTCTACCTGGTCATGTGTTACATAAACCGTGGTGATGCCAAGCCGACGTTGCAATGCCGCAATTTGGGTACGAGTTGCAACACGCAACTTCGCATCCAGGTTAGATAGTGGCTCATCCATAAGGAAGACCTGAGGTTCGCGAACAATTGCGCGACCCATTGCAACCCGCTGCCGCTGTCCACCCGAGAGCGCCTTTGGCTTGCGCTGTAGATATGGTTCTAGATCAAGCATCTTTGCTGCTTCTAGAACACGACGATCACGTTCTTCTTTTGGCGTTCCGGCAATTTTCAAAGCGAAGCCCATATTTTCAGCGACTGTCATGTGTGGATACAACGCATATGACTGGAACACCATCGCAATATCGCGATCTTTTGGTGCAACATTTGTTACGTCGCGATCGCCAATTAAAATACGTCCGCTATCAATTTCTTCCAGGCCAGCCAACATACGAAGTGATGTCGATTTACCGCAACCTGATGGTCCAACAAGAACTAAAAACTCACCATCGTTAACAGTGAGATTTAACTTGTCGACTGCAGGTGCAGTTGTTCCTGGGTAGATACGTGATGCGCCATCAAATACAACTGATGCCATGAGATTTCTCTCCTTCTCCGGGCAGGTACGTGCCCGACGGTCCGAGGATGAAGGTGATGGCCTTTTGGCCAACGTGCGAAGATTACGCGTAAAGGGAGTGTCTTGGGAAGAGCGGCGGTGCGCGCCGTGGCCGCGAGATCGTATACTTTGCACATAATGGAGCCCCACTCGTTTACATCCCTTTTATTAGATTTAGCTGTAATCGGTGGGCTCATTTTGCTCGCTTCATTTTTTGTTGCCGCTGAAATCGCTCTGATTTCTATGCGCGATAGCCAAATCCGCCAAGTAGCCACCCGAGGAAAACGTGGCGCTCGCGTTGCCGCTTTGGCCGAACACCCCAACCGATTGTTAGCGGCCGTCCAAATTGGCGTAACTGTCAGCGGATTTTTATCGGCCGCCCTTGGCGCAGATCAACTTGGAGATTATGTAATCCCGTGGCTTGAGTCCATGGGTGTTTCAACTGGCTGGAGCACAACGCTCTCACTTATTGGCGTCACTTTAGTGATCGCTTACTTCTCTTTGGTTTTTGGTGAACTTGTTCCAAAACGCGTGGCCTTATTCAAGGCCGAGGAAATTGCCATGCGTACCGCTGGAATTATTAATTTTGTGGCGAACTTATTTCGTCCAATTATTTGGCTTCTGTCGAAGTCGACAGATTTTGTAGTACGTGCATTTGGCGTAGATCCAAAAGAGGCACGCAGTCAGATGTCAGAAGAAGAGTTACTTGACCTTGTTGCTGGCCATGCCGCGCTAACGGCAGAAGAGCGCGACATCGTAGAAGAAGTCTTTAATGCATCAGAGCGCCAGGTACATGAAGTAATGGTGCCTCGCACCGAAGTAGATTTCATGGATGCATCACTTACTGTTGGTAAAGCAATTGAACTTGCCGTCGACAAGGCGCACTCACGTTATCCAGTTGTTCGTGGATCATCTGATGAAGTTGTTGGCTTTATTCACGTCCGCGATTTATTAGATACTTCACTTGCCAGCAAGGCGACAAAAATAGTTGAGCTGGCACGAAACATTATGTATCTACCCGGAACAAAAGGTGTACTGCCGGCACTTTCTGAGATGCGTTTGCAAGGTCAACACCTGGCCATTGTCCTGGATGAATACGGTGGCACTGATGGAATTGTGACGCTAGAAGATTTAGTAGAAGTCTTAATTGGCGATATTCGCGATGAGTACGATGTAGAAGAGAGCGAAATTTCCGTGGCAGATCATGCTGGAGATTTCGAGATTGATGGACTTATTTCAATCGAAGATCTGATCGAACAAACGCAGTTAGAAATCCCGGAAGGCCCTTACGAGACGGCAAGTGGTTTTGTGATGCACTTCTTGGGGCGTATTCCCCTTGAAAAGGATGTTGTGAACATCAATGGCATCACAATCACGGTATTAACTATGGAAGGTAAGCGCGCAGGACAGCTGCTGATCTCCAAAACCGCTGCACTGTGAAAGAATTACAACTATGACGCAGAAGCGAGTCCTGTCCGGTATTCAACCAACAAGTGACTCCTTCCACCTCGGAAATTACCTCGGTGCGCTCAAGCAATGGGTAGAGCTACAAGATGGCAATGATGCCTTTTACTGCATCGTTGATCTGCATGCACTCACTGGTGAAATTGAGCCAGCACTTTTGCGAAAGCGAACTTTGGCATCGGCAGCTCAATTGATTGCACTTGGCATTTCTCCAGAAAAATCAACGCTCTTTGTGCAATCTCATGTGCCACAACACAATCAACTTGGTTGGATTATGGAATGCCTAGCTGGCTTTGGTGAAGCAAGTCGTATGACTCAGTTCAAAGATAAATCTGCCAAAGGCGGCGCAGATTCGGCACGTGTTGGATTATTTACTTATCCCATGCTGCAAGCGGCCGACATTCTTTTGTACCAAGCCCATTTTGTTCCAGTTGGTGAAGATCAACGACAACACATTGAACTAACACGAGATCTAGCAACGCGTTTTAACTCACGATTCGGCGAAGTTTTTAGAGTCCCAGAGGGACACATCTTAAAAGCTGGTGCCAAGATTTATGATTTGCAAGAACCCACCGCCAAGATGAGTAAGTCGGCAAATTCGGTATCAGGTGTTTTGGAAATCATGGATACACCTGAAGTGAATATAAAAAAGATTAAGAGCGCGGCAACAGATGCTGGCCGGGAAGTTAAATTTGAGGAAAAAGAAAAGCCGGGCATTAGTAATTTATTAACAATTCATTCAGCACTTTCCGGTCGAACAATCTCTGATTTAGAAATTGAGTTTGGGGGCAAGGGTTACGGGGATTTTAAAGGCGCGGTCGCTGAAGTGGTAGTTGAGTTTTTACGCCCCATCAGAGCTAAGGCGATTGAGCTTTTAGAAGATGAAGATCATTTAATTGACTTGTTGCATGCCGGCGGCGAAAAAGCGCGGGCCGTGGCCAACCAGACCTTAGAAAACACCTATAAAAACTTGGGTTTAGTGAAATAAACCCGCCCCACCTCAACCCTTAGTTGAGAGTTTTCCAAAACGTTACACCGCTGTCACCAAAAATGGGCTTAATTTGTTGAGTTTAAGTCGAGCCTAGTAATAGGCTCCCGTTTACACAAAGCTTCTCTATTTGCCCTTAAAAGTGAGTAAGGAAGATCCCCATGAAACTTAAATCCTTGGAGGAAAATTGAAGAAAGTATTTCGTCTAGTAGCAATCGTTGCCGCAACAGTTATGGCAGCAACAGCATTTGTTGCTCCAGCAACTGCAGTAACAAAGGTAAAAGTTGGCCTTGCATACGACATCGGTGGACGTGGCGATAAGTCATTCAACGATTCAGCTGCAGCTGGTCTAGATCGTGCAAAGAAGAAGTTTGGTGTTACCGCTCGTGAAGTAACTGTCACAACTGGATCAGATTCAGAGCGCGAAGACAAGCTTCGCTTGCTGGCAAAGGCTGGATACAACCCAATTATCGCCGTTGGTTTCCTTTATGCCGGTCCAATTAAGGCAGTTGCATCAGATTACCCAAAGGTTCAATTTGGAATCATTGATGATGCATCAGTAGATCTGCTTAACGTTGCTGGTCTAATTTTTGCTGAAGAGCAGGGTTCATACCTAGCAGGCGTTGCCGCAGCTCTTACGTCAAAGTCAGGCAAAGTTGGTTACATCGGTGGAGTACGTATTCCACTACTACAAAAGTTTGAAGCTGGTTTCGTTGCAGGTGTTAAGGCAACAAAGAAGTCAGTAACTGTTAACGTCAAGTACGTCACAGAGCCACCTGATTTCGGTGGATTCAATGACCCTGCTAAAGCAAAGGTTATTGCAAAGGGAATGATCGATAAGGGTATCGATGTTATTTACTCAGCAGCAGGTGGATCAGGTGCGGGTAACTTCGCAGCTGCAACAGATGCTGCAAAGGCTGGCAAGAAAGTTTGGACTATCGGAGTTGACTCTGATCAGTACCTTTCAGCATCAGCTGCCGAGAAGAAGAACATGCTTACTTCAATGATCAAGCGTGTTGATCGCGCCGTTTACGATGTTATTGCAACAGCAGTTGCCGGATCATCAGTTAACGACATCCTGGATGAATCAGGTATCTACGGTCGTCAATACAACCTTGCACTAGATGGCGTTGGAGTTTCATACTCTGGCGGATACATCACTAAGTACAAGGCACAAATTGATAAGGCTGCAGCTGCAATCAAGTCAGGCAAGATCAAGGTTCCAACAAAGCCATAAGTTAAAAAGTAGCGTTTGGCCCAACAATGGAAGTAAAATCTCCTTGTTGGGCCAAATGTTTTTTACAGTTGAATTTAACAGTCAAAGGAGACCGTCAGTGTCAATAGCAGTTGAACTGCGACACATCTCAAAGCGCTTTCCTGGCGTAATAGCTAATAAGGACGTCTCAATAAAAGTTGAAACAGGAACCGTGCATGCCCTTGTCGGCGAAAATGGTGCCGGTAAATCCACAGTAATGAAGATTTTGTATGGAATGCAACGCCCAGATAGTGGTGAGATTTTAGTAAATGGTCAAAAAGTAAACTTTAAAAACCCCAATGATGCGATAGCGGCAGGCATTGGCATGGTTCATCAACACTTTATGCTGGCCGATAATTTTACGGTTTTAGAGAATATTGTTTTAGGTTCCGAGCCTAAAAATGGCATAACTATTGATTTCAAAAGTGCACGCGCAAAAGTAATCGAAATGGCCGCTCAGTATGGTCTTGAAATTGATCCTGATGCTTTGGTGGAAGAGCTTGGCGTCGGACAACGCCAGCGGGTTGAAATCCTGAAAGTGCTCTTTCGTGGCGCTCGTATTTTGATTTTTGATGAGCCAACGGCAGTACTTGTTCCGCAGGAAGTTGATGATTTATTTGCCGCACTTGAAGGATTGCGCGCGCAAGGAATGGCAGTCATCTTTATTTCACACAAACTTGATGAAGTATTGCGCGTAGCCGATGAAGTAACGGTTGTGCGCCAGGGCTCCACGGTGGCGCAAGTTAAATCTAAAGATGTAACTGCTCGCCAATTAGCTGAACTGATGGTTGGAAGCGAGCTGCCACAGCCAAATACCTCAACTCATACACAGCGTCCGGAAATTACTTTAGCGCTAAAGGATGTATCGATCCCCACTTCAACTGGAAGCCGCGATTTAATTTCGCATATCTCTTTTAATTTACATGCTGGTGAAGTGATTGGCATAGCTGGCGTTGAAGGCAATGGCCAGGCCGAACTGATTGAAGCGATTATGGGTCTGCGTGAATACACCGGAAGTGTTGAATTTAAGGGTGAATCAATTGATCATTTTACGGTTGCACATCGCCACGATGCTGGCATTGGTTTAATTCCGGAAGATCGCCAACGCCAAGCGCTGATGATGAATTCACCATTATGGGAAAATCGAATTTTGGGACATCAACGTGGCGAGCCAGTTATGCGCGGGTTTGTCTTAGATAAAAAAGCGACCATTGCTAGCACTGCAAAAATAATGGAAGAGTTTGATGTGCGCGCACCTGGACCACAGACTTTGGCAGCTGCTTTATCTGGTGGAAACCAGCAGAAATTTATTGTTGGCCGCGAAATGAGTAAGGCGCCAGCACTTCTTCTTGCTTCGCACCCAACCCGTGGTGTCGACGTTGGTGCACAAGGTGCGATCTGGGATGTTCTGCGCGCGGCACGTGAAAAGGGAATGGCGATCGTTTTGATCTCGGCAGATTTAGAAGAACTCATTGGAATGTCAGATCGCTTGTTAGTTATGTTGCGCGGTGTCATCACCGCTGAACTAGATCCGGCAACAACAACTCCAGAGCAACTTGGTTCGGCAATGACGGGCGCAGCATGAGTCAAGCAATAACAGCTCGCTTTTCTCCTTCCAAGATCGCTTTGGCAGTTGCTGCGCCACTGGCCGCTGCAGTATTTTCAATAATTATTTCAAGCCTTGCTGTTATAGCTAGTAAGAAATCTCCGGTCGAGGCATATAAAACTATGTGGGAGTTTGGAACCGAATCTGGTTCGCTAATGGAGGCAGTTAATACTGCAACTCCTTATTACATCGCTGCCATTGCAATCGCAGTCACATTTCGTGCTGGATTATTTAATATCGGTGTTGAAGGCCAACTGCGTTTAGGTGCTTTATTTAGCTGTTATTTAGGTGCGATGTTTGTATTGCCACCAGTTCTCCACGTGGCCGTTGTCTTTGTCATCGCCATGGTTTTTGGTGGTTTGTGGGCATCGATCGCGGCCTACTTAAAGGTGAAACGTGGCGTAAATGAAGTTATCTCTACAATTATGCTCAACGCTTTAGCCGGTGGTTTATCTGCTTACTTATTGTCAAAGCACTTTGCCTTAATTGAAGAAGGTTCAAATAATCTTCAAACTAAAGAACTGCCGGCATCTGCCCAAGTTCCAGACTTAATGCCTTTGTTAAGAAAACTTGGTGTTGAGGATCAACCTGGTGGCGGCGTGTATGGAATGTTCTTTGTGGCAGTAGCCTTGGGATTAATTTTTTGGTTTGTCGTTAACCGAACACGTTTTGGCTTCGAACTTCGCGCAAGTGGACTTAACCCAATAGCGGCGCGAGTCAGTGGTGTTAACTCAAAGAAGATGACTGTCTTAGCACTTGTTATCTCTGGTGCAATTGCTGGCCTTGCTGGCCTTCCTGAGGTATTAGGACAGACACACACCTATAACTTAGGTTTTAGAGCTGGAATTGGTTTTTCAGCGATCGCTGTTGCATTGCTTGGTCGAAATAGCGCGGGTGGAATGGCCTTTAGTGCGCTGCTCTTTGGTTTCCTTGAAGTAAGTTCTAGATCGCTAGAACTTATCGATGTTGCACCTGAAACCTACGTGATCATGCAAGGCTCAATTTTATTGAGCTCGGTTATAGCATTTGAAGTTGTCCGCAGATTGAAATTAACATTGCAAAGTAAAGAGCTAGCTAAGGTGGTGGCGGCATGAAAGCCATGAAACTGCTTCGCTATGCAACGATGCTTGTTTTTGTACTTGCCTCAATTCGCGTAATTACTGGCGCCTCAGATCTAACTAGCGTTGGAACAGCTTCGGCTGCACTCTTGCTATCTGTGCCAATTGTTTTGGCTGCTTTGGGTGGTTTGTTCTCCGAACGTGCCGGTGTGGTAAATATTGGCCTAGAAGGCATGATGATTATGGGTGCGTGGGCTGGTGGCTTTATCGGCTCCCAACACGGGCCTTGGCTTGGTTTAATCGCCGCCGTTGGCTTTGGCTCCGTTGGTGCGTTGATTCACGCAATCGCTACCGTAACTTTTGGTGTCGATCACGTCGTCTCGGGTGTAGCGATAAATATTATCGCCGCTGGATTAGTGCGCTATTTATCTACCTTGATGTACAAAGGCGGTTCCTGGCCTGGGCCAGCACAATCTCCGGGCATCGAATCAATTTCAACAAATGGATTGCCGATTCTGTCGGGCGGGCATTACTTCGGTTGGAAAAGTCCCGATATCTTGGCTTGGATCGCGGAGAAGAATTGGTTCTTCCTTTCAGATATCGCCGCAATTGTTCGAGGCTTAACTGGCGATGTTTCTTATGTGACCATGATTGCAATTACTTTTGTACCACTTGCATACTTCATTTTATGGAAGACCGCATTTGGACTTCGTCTGCGTAGCGCTGGTGAAGCTCCAATTGCCGCTGAATCATTGGGTGTAAATGTTTATGCCATGAAGTATGCCGGTGTATTAATTTCAGGTGGTTTAGCTGGCCTGGGCGGTGGCTTCTTAGCGATTGTTGCCGCAAGTAATTATCAAGAGAACCAAGTTGCTGGCCGCGGTTACATTGGTTTAGCAGCCTTGCTCTTTGGAAATTATCGCCCGGGTGGATTGCTGGCAGGTGCTGGACTTTTTGGTTTTGCCGATGCCCTGCAACTACGCGATTCCACGGCAATCCGTGCACTCATTCTTCTCATCGTAGTTATTTTGGCATTTGTTGCATTCCGAAGTTTCCGAAAAGGGAAAACTCTCAATGCGGCTTTGACGCTTGGCTTTGGTGGGCTTTCATTATGGTATTTCTTTGCGGTCGAAGAACTACCAGGCCAATTAGTAACTATGACTCCGTACATTGCAACGATTATGGTGATGGCACTTGCTTCACAGCGACTACGAATGCCAGCAGCTGATGGAATGCCATATCGTCGTGGTGGCTTGCGATGAGTGTGATTAATTGGGAGCAGTTACATCAAGTAGCAATTGCTGCGATGAAAACTGCGTATGCACCGTATTCAAAGTTTCCAGTAGGTGTGGCCGCACTAGTAAGCGATGGCCGATTAGTTCAAGGTTGCAATGTGGAAAATGCCAGTTACGGAGTTGGCTTGTGCGCCGAATGCGGTCTGGTCTCGAATTTGATTTCAACTGGCGGCGGTCGCCTAATAGCAATTGTTTGTGTCGATGGACAAGGAAATTATTTAGCGCCTTGTGGTCGCTGTCGCCAATTGTTGTACGAGCATGGTGGCCCGGAAGCCTTGTTAATGACTGATGATGGGCCACAAAAAATGTCGGCCATGCTTCCTTGGGCATTTGGTCCGGCGGATCTCGATCGCAACGAGCGCTAAATGTTTGAAGCATTTTCTGCCGCAGAAGTAATTGCGGCAAAACGTGATCACCATTCTTTAACTGACCCACAAATTGATTGGGTGATCGATGCTTACACCCGTGGCGTAGTGGCCGATGAACAAATGTCCGCCTTGCTGATGGCGATTTTGCTCAACGGAATGGAAAACCGGGAAATTTCGCGCTGGACCGATGCAATGATTAATAGTGGCGAGCGAATGAATTGGTCCAAACTCAATCGCCCAACAGTTGATAAGCATTCAACTGGTGGAGTTGGCGACAAGATTACTTTGCCCTTAGCACCACTTGTAGCAGCTTGCGGCGCAGCAGTTCCGCAGTTATCTGGTCGCGGCTTAGGACACACAGGTGGAACGCTAGATAAATTAGAATCAATCCCGGGTTGGCGAGCAGCATTGAGTAACGATGAGATGTTAAAAGTTTTGCAGGATTGTGGCGCTGTTATTTGCGCCGCTGGTGATGGTTTAGCTCCGGCAGATAAAAAGTTGTATGCATTACGCGATGTAACGGCGACTGTGCAAGCAATTCCGTTGATCGCATCATCGATTATGAGTAAGAAAATCGCTGAAGGCACAAGCTCTCTTGTACTTGATGTTAAAACTGGCGCAGGTGCATTTATGAGCGATCCAGAGAAAGCAAAAGAACTTGCCCATGTCATGGTTGGACTTGGCAAACGTGCTGGGGTAAAAACTTTGGCACTAGTAACGGCAATGGACATTCCATTAGGACTAACTGCAGGTAACGCGCTAGAAGTTCGTGAATCAGTAGAAGTTTTAGCGGGTGGTGGACCATCAGATATTGTCGAACTCACTATTTTATTAGCGCACGAGATGTTAGAACTTGCCGGTATTAAGGGTGCCGATCCAGCGGCGGCGTTGAAAAATGGAAAGGCAATGGATGTGTGGCGCCAAATGATTTCAGCACAAGGTGGAGATCCGGATGCGGGGCTACCAGTTGCGAAAGAGAACACTATTGTTGCCGCCGAAAAAGATGGAACAATCTTGGCCATGGATGCGATGAAAGTTGGAATAGCTGCTTGGCGATTAGGAGCCGGACGCTCTCGCCAAGGAGAAGCGGTGCAAGCTGGCGCTGGCATCGAAATTCACGCCAAGCCGGGGGAGGCTGTTAGGGCCGGTGCTCCGCTTTATACGCTTCATACCGATACTCCAGCGGCATTTACACGCGCTTTGGAGTCATTGCAAGGATCAGTGGTTATTGGAGATATGCCATCAGGTGGAATCGATAGATTGCCATTAGTTGTAGAGCGAATAGTTGATTAAGGGGATCGTGCGAAAATGTCAATGAATAATATTCCAACAACTGAACAAATTAAATTAGTACCAAAAGTCTTGCTACATGATCATTTAGATGGCGGGCTTCGCCCACAAACAATAATTGATATCGCCCAAGAAATTGGTTACACCTCCTTGCCAACACAGGATGCTTCCGAATTAGCGATTTGGTTTCGGGAAGCGTGCGATTCTGGGTCATTAGTTAGATATCTGGAGACTTTTTCCCACACTATTGCCGTAATGCAGCGACGCGAAGATATCGTCCGTGTGGCAAAAGAGTGCGTATTGGATCTGGCACAAGATGGTGTCGTCTATGCCGAAGTCCGCGGGGCTCCCGAACTTTTTACCGAAAAAGGTTTAACCATGTCAGATGTAGTGGAAGCGACCTTAGAAGGGTATGAGCAGGGCATGAAAGCGGCTGCTGCCGAAGGATTTACTATTGTGGTGCGATCACTGTTATGTGGAATGCGTCAAAATAAAAAGTCACAGGAAGTTGCCGAATTAGTTGTGAAATACCGAGACAGAGGAGTTGTTGGCTTTGATATCGCTGGTCCTGAAGATGGTTTCCCGCCGAGTGATCAAAAAGATACTTTTGATTATCTTCGTAAAGCAAATGCCCATTTTACTATCCATGCTGGTGAAGCGTATGGACTCCCCTCAATCTGGGAAGCGATCCAACTCTGCGGAGCCGAACGGTTAGGTCACGGGGTTCGAATAATCGATGATATTGATTTCTCTGGCGACGAGCCAAAGTTAGGTCCACTTGCTGCTTATGTGCGCGATCGCCGAATTCCGTTAGAGCTATGTCCAACCTCAAATCTGCAGACTGGCGCAGCGGCTAGTTATGCCGAACATCCAATTGGCGTTTTAGCAAAGCTACGCTTTCGAATCACTCTCAATACTGACAATAGATTGATGAGCCAAACATCTATGTCATTTGAGATGGAGGAGGCGGTAAAGGCCTTTAATTGGGGCTTTACTGACCTTCAAAGAACCACTATTAATGCGATGAAGAGTGCATTTATCCCATATCCAGATCGGTTAGCGATTATTGAAAAGGTTATCAAACCTGGTTATGCCAAAGTCGCATCACAGGCATGATCAATTTTAACGATCCAAACTTTGTAGCTGATCCATATCCGGCCTTAAAAGAGTTACGCACGGCAGGAGAACCTATCTGGCACGAGGAAATGCAAATCTTTTTAGCTGCTCGTCACGTAGATGCAAATGATGTTTTTAGAAATAAATCACTAGGGCGAATTTTTAATCCTAAAACTCCAGAGTTTGAATGGGAGATTTTTAACTGGCTACATGCTGACTCTATTTTGGATAGTGAGCCACCAAAGCACACTCGCTTGCGTTCACTAGTTGCCAAAGCATTTAATCGGGCGAAAATTGAGGGAATGCGGCCAGCCGTTTCCAGAATTACTGATCAGTTGCTAACAAAGATTGATGAAAAAGTTAAATCGGGTGAAAATTTTGATTTGATCGCAGATTATGCCGAGCCATTACCGGTAAAAATTATCGCCGATTTACTTGGCTTCCCAGAAAGTGAAGAGCACTTACTTCGTCCTTGGTCTCAGTCAATTGTAAAAATGTACGAAGTCAGTCCGTCGCAATCACATCAAGAAGAGGCAAAGGTAGCCGGGCAAGAATTTGCAGACTATGTTCGAAATCTTGCAGAATTACGTAAGAAGAATCCGGGTAACGACTTAATTTCAGATCTGGCTAGCGTAGAAGAAAATGGTGAAAAATTAAATATGCACGAACTTGTTGCTACCTGCGTCCTGCTTCTAAATGCTGGGCACGAAGCATCTGTTAACGCCTTTGGAAATGGCATGGTCGCCGCTCTTTCACGGCCTGATCAAATTAAAATTCTGCGCGAAAATGCAAGAGCCGTTAACGATACCGCCCTAGAAGAGTTCATGCGCTTTGATGCCCCGCTGCATTTATTTGAACGCACGGCCACGGCTGATACCCACATTGGGGGAGTTGAAATCAAAGAAGGGCAAAAGATTGCTGCCCTGATTGGTTCGGCAAACCGCGATGAAACAATCTTTTCAAAGGCAGAAACCATGGATGTAACACGTGATCCTAATCCGCATGTTGGTTTTGGGGCCGGAATACATTTCTGTCTTGGCGCACCATTAGCCCGCTTGGAGATGAGTGTTTCACTGCCAGCGTTGTGGGAGAAATATCCAGATATGTCGCTTGCGTCGACGCCAATACGTAGACCAACTTTTGTATTACGAGGTTATGAAAGCGTTGAAATCTCAGTTTGATCTGGGTAGGAAGATTGGGCACCTTTTTTTGTAACAGAGTGAGATGCGATGGCAACACCAAAACTCGTGGCATCAGCCGGAGCCATTGCACTTGCTAAGCCAAATGCAAAGCTGCCTACAAATGCATCGCCGGCGCCAGTGGTATCGACGGCAACGACCTGAGCGGCCGAGATTTGAGTTAGTTCACCGGCAGCACTGACAAAGGCAGCTCCTTTGCTACCCAGAGTTACAATCGAATTTTTACCAGGTCGGAATGCTTTCAAAGTAGCGCCGTCAATTGGCAGCATTCCATGTAACTCACGAAACTCGGTCTCGTTTGGAATTATCCAGTCACACAAGTCAATCAGTTCGGTGGATAGTGATTGAAACGGTGCAGGATTTAATATCGTAATTGCACCACGTGCTTTAGCTGCTTTAAATGCTGCCGTAGTTACTTCTTGTTTAATTTCACACTGACCCACAACAATTCCTAAATTTTCTATGGCATTGATCGCTGCAACGGCGCGAGTAATTTCAATCTCATGATTTGCACCAGGAATAATAATGATGCGATTTTCACCGCCGCCATCAACCCAGATGTGAGCCACGCCAGTGGCAACTTCACTGCGAAATACATGATCAGAATTGATTCCAATTTTCTTGAAATTTTCTGAGATCGCATCTCCAAAAACATCGTTGCCGATAGCGCCAACAAAGTGAACATCGGCCCCACACAGCGCGGCCATTACAGCTTGGTTTGCACCTTTCCCGCCAAAGCCAGTAGTAAAAAGCTGGCCAGCAAGGGTTTGACCGGCTTCTGGCAAAGTATCGGCGTAGGCAGTCAGATCCATCATTGCACTTCCAACGACTGCAATAGTGGTTTTGCTCATTGCGCTAGGCTACTCGGTATGAGTAAAACTTCAATCATTTTAGATGTCGATACCGGCGTAGATGATGCCTTTGCAGTTTTATTTGCGGCGATGCACCCAGACATCAATTTGCTTGGCGTTACATGTGTAGATGGAAATACCAATATTGATAACGTGGTGGCTAATACGCTGAAAGTTTTAGACGCGGCAGGTGCCCCGCAGATTCCGGTAGCCCGCGGTGCGGTTCGTCCACTGTTAGGTGAAAGCCAGTATGCCGAGTACGTTCATGGCGCAGATGGCATGGGAGATCTAGGTATCGCACCATCGCAGCGAAGTGTTGATTCACGTTCGGCAGTAGAACTTCTGCGCGATTTAATCGAAGCATCACCAGAACCTGTGACAATTGTTCCACTAGCGCCACTAACAAATATCGCTTTATTTTTACGTGCTTTTCCGGATACTGCAAAAAAAGTACATCGAATCGTATTAATGGGCGGTTCGGCATCGGCCGGCAATGCCACGGCGGCAGCTGAATTTAATATCTGGCACGATCCAGAAGCCGCTGCGATTGTCTTTCAAAGTGGCGTCCCAATTACGATGTACGGCCTTGATGTTTTCATGCGCCCAGGAATTACACGTGAACAAGCATTAGTTATGCAATCATCACATTCGCCAGCGGCAAAGTTTGGCGGAGCACTTGCTTTAGCATTTATGGAACGACTTGGCGTATCGCCAGTCACGCTTGGAGATTATGGCGCTGTTGCCAGCGTGATTCGACCAGATTTATTTACCACTCAAATGTTTGACGTTGTTGTGGATACCTCTGCGGGTCCTGCACGTGGTCAAACAATTGTCGATCGCCGCGATGCCTTTTTAAAGGAGCTGGAACCTCTGGATCTTGAAGATTCGGCGAAAGTTCGCGTGACCTTAGATTTAGATGTTGATGGTGTCGTGGATTTGTGGCTAAAAACCATTAATCCATAGGCTTTTCACACCTTACAAACCGATTGGATGCCAAACGGTTTTAGCTTCCATGAATGTAGTAATTCGAGCTGGATCACTGCCTTTAAATGAGTGGATTCGCTTTAAGTTTTCGGCGCCAGCGACCTTTAATTCATGGGAGATTTTCACCGAAACTCCAGAAATATCCATGGCATCGATATCCATGTGAGATGCCATCCACGGCGCAATCTCTTCTTTCTTACCAGTTAAAATATTAACTACACCTGCCGGCAGATCACTTGTTGCTAAAACTTCAGCAAAAGTCATAGCCGATAATGGAAACTTGGTACTTGCTAAAACAATAACTGTATTTCCAGATGCAATAATCGGTGCGATCGCATCGATTAGTCCAAGCAGAGATGGAGATTCGGGTGCGATCGCAGCTACTACGCCCATGCTCTCTGGAATTGTGAAGTTATAGTAAGGACCAGCAACTGGGTTAGTAGATCCGGCAAGTGATGCAATCTTGTCGGTCCAACCGGCATACCAAACTAAGCGATCTACCGATTCAATAACTTCTTTTTCTGCTTTTACTTTAGTTGTTCCAGTTGACACAACAATCTCTTCTACAAACTGGGCCTTGCGGCCTTCAAGCATCTCGGCAATTCGATAAAGAATCTGACCACGGTTATAGGCGGTTGCTTTATTCCAGCCGATGTGTGCCGCACGTGCTGCAACTACCGCATCACGTAAATCTTTACGGGATGCGAGGCAGGGATTAGCAATGAACACACCTTTAGCAGATTTCACTTCGTAGGTCCGGCCAGATTCAGTGCGCGGAAAGGCGCCATTGATATACAACTTGTATGTCTTCTTCACATCAATTCGATTACTCATGTCCGACCCCCTTCAGATATGCCGCTAAACCATGTCGTCCACCTTCGCGACCCCAGCCAGATTCTTTGTAACCACCAAATGGTGACGTTGGATCAAACTTATTAAATGTATTTGCCCAAATAACTCCGGCGCGAAGTTGCTGAGATGCCCACAAAGTGCGCGAACCTTTCTCGCTCCAGATGCCGGCAGAGAGACCAAAAGGTGTGTTATTAGCCTTCTCGATCCCTTCTTGCGGTGTGCGAAAAGTTAGAACTGAGAGAACAGGACCAAAGATCTCTTCCCGTGCGATGCGGTGGGCTTGGGTCACGCCAGTAAATATCGTTGGCGCAAACCAGAAACCCTTTTTAGGTAGTTCGCATTTTGGGCTCCAACGCTGGGCACCTTCTAAATCACCAACAGCCGCAAGTTCGACGATCTTGGCAAGTTGTTCTTTGCTATTGATCGCCCCGACATCAGTATTTTTATCCATCGGATCACCGACGCGAATTTTTTCCATTCGTTTCTTTAACTTGTGCAAAACTTCTTCGGCAACGTTTTCTTGTAAGAGCAGACGAGATCCAGCACAGCACACGTGGCCTTGGTTAAAGAAAATTCCATTCACAATTCCTTCAACGGTCTCATCGATGGGAGCATCATCAAAGACGATATTGGCAGCTTTTCCACCAAGTTCAAGGGTTACGCTCTTTTTAGTTGGAGCGACTGCGCGCGCAATAATCTTGCCAACTTCGGTGGAGCCAGTAAATGCAATTTTATCAATACCTGGATGATTAACAATTAAGGCACCGGTTGATCCATCGCCGGTCACAATATTTACAACGCCTGCTGGAAGTTCGGCCTGTTGGCAGACTTCGGCAAATAAAAGCGCGGTCAGTGAAGTTGATTCAGCAGGTTTTAAAACCACGGTATTTCCAGCAGCTAATGCTGGTGCCACTTTCCAAGAAAGCATCAGTAGAGGAAAGTTCCAAGGAATTATTTGCCCAGCAACGCCCAGTGGTTTTGGCGAAGTGCCAAGACCGGCGTATTCAAGTTTGTCGGCCCATCCTGCGTGATAGAAAAAATGTGCCGCAGCTAATGGGATATCAGTGTCGCGAGATTCACGAATTGGCTTTCCATTGTCTAAAGTTTCAAGAACTGCGAATTCACGGGCACGCTCTTGCATGATTCGTGCGATTCTAAATAGGTACTTACCACGCTCTTTGCCTGACATTTTTGACCAGATAGTTGTATAGGCCTTACGAGCAGCTATTACTGCGGCATCAACATCGGCTTTGCCAGCTAGGGCGATCTGGCTTAAAACTTCTTCCGTTGCCGGATTAATCGTTGGGAAGTGCTTGCTGCCAGCAACAAATTTTCCACCTATGAAGTGGCCATATTTAGGTTTAATCGTGACCAGAGCACGTGACTCAGGGGCAGGTGCGTATTCAAAACTCATTGATCTCTCCACTAATCCATCGTCACGTATGAAGGGCTAGCGTAGTAGCCATCATCTAATTTCATGCGCTGCATCAATAGATCATTGAGCAGAGCGCTGGCACCGATCCGAAATAACTTTGAATTTAACCATTCTGGCCCGGCGGTCTCATTGACTAGAACTAATTGCTTGATCGCATCCTTAGTATTTCGGATTCCACCTGCCGGCTTTACTCCGATTCGTACATCTGTCATTTCATAAAAATCTCGGACAGCTTCCAACATCACTAAGACCACTGGGGGAGTTGCAGCTGGTGCAACTTTGCCCGTGGAAGTTTTAATAAAATCTGCGCCAGCTGTCATCGCTAAAAATGATGCTTTGCGTACATTGTCGTAGGTTACTAACTCGCCCGTTTCAAAGATTACTTTTAAATGTGCTCGGTCTGCACATACTTGCTTGATGGCAACAATTTCATTAAATACATCGATGTATCGGCCTTCCAGAAAAGCACCACGATCAATCACCATATCGATCTCTTGTGCTCCGGCATTTATCGCATCTTGGGTATCTAGAATTTTAACTGGCATAGAAGCGCGTCCTGATGGAAATGCCGTTGATACCGCGGCAACTGGAACATGCTGGCCACCAATTGAATCTAAATGTTTGCGAGCAACGTGGACCATATCGTTATAGACACAAATGGCACCGACACTTGGTACCGAAGAATCTGTGGGATCTGGACGTACTGCTTTTGTACACAATGCTTGTACTTTGCCGGCCGTATCAGCACCCTCAAGAGTTGTTAAATCAACCATCGATATTGCGGTGTCAATCGCCCAACGCTTTGCCGAAGTTTTAATACTGCGGGTTGCCAGCATCGCTGCCCGCGCATCGGCACCCACTTGGTCTACGCCAGAAAGATTACTGAGATAACTTTTCAGCGAGGCTTCTGTGCCATCGACTAAACCATAAAAACTCACGTTAACAAATCCTTCAGTGGTTGCCGTAAAAGATCTAAAACGGCTTGCGCCTGGTTCACATCTTTTTCAATTACCTCAACGTAACACTTCATCTTTGCTTCAGTACCGCTTGGGCGAATGATTATGCGCACACCGCCATCTAGCCACATACGGATTCCATCAGTTGGTGGAAGACCATCTTTTGGTTGAGCCAGATCATCAATCGAAGTAACTTTTCGGCCTGCAATATCGAGTGGTGGATCGTTTCGAAGCGAGCCAAGAATTACACCAACCTTTGATAAATCACTTAAGCGAAGCGAAATCTGTTCGGTGCCATGAAAGCCGTGACGTGCCCAAATTTCATCTAGCAGATCCACAATAGTTTTACCCTCGGTTGCTAGATCAGTTGCGATTTGGGCTAGCGCAATTGCAGCCGATATTCCATCTTTATCATTGACAGTTTGTGGGTCAACGGCATATCCCAAAGCTTCTTCATAACCAAAGCTTAGATTCTCAATCTTCGCCAGCCACTTAAAGCCAGTGAGCGTTTCTTTAAATTCAATTGCATAATGTTGGGCAATTTTTTTTACAATTGAAGACGAAACAATTGAGTTAGCAAAAATTCCAGCATTAGATCTACGTGCAATGCTTTCGGCAAAGATCGCGCCAAGCTCATCTCCGCGTAGCATTCGCCAGCCTGTTTGTGGATCATTAACTGCCGCTGCGCAGCGATCGGCATCGGGGTCATTTGCGATAACTAAATCGGCATCAGAGTTTCGGGCAGTCTCAAGGGATAAATCAATTGCACCTGGCTCTTCTGGATTAGGAAAAGCAACTGTTGGAAAATCAGGATCTGGCTGTGCTTGTGCCTCAACTAAAATTGGAGCGCTAAAACCAGCCTTGGCAAATACCCGTTGCAAAGTTTCGGTTCCAACACCGTGCATAGCGGTGTAAACAATCTTTAATGTTCCGGGTCTGGTCGCAAGCGCGGCCGTGCGATTGATATATTTTTCAACAACGGACTCATCTAGGACGGTCCAATTTTTACCACGAGCAATAGTTTTTAATGAACTCACTTCATCTATTTTTTTGGCGATAAATTCATCGGTAGGTGAAACAATCTGGGATCCACGGTAGGCGATGCCATCAACTGTTGGCCCAAGATAAACTTTGTAACCGTTATCTTGTGGCGGATTGTGACTGGCGGTCACCATAATTCCGACGTCGCAGCCAAGTTCATTTGTAGCAAATGCTAAGACGGGTGTTGGTAGCGGCCTTGGCAGCACAAAAACTTTCATACCCGCACCCGACATAATCTCGGCGGTTTCAAATGTGTAATCTTCCGATCCATGCCTTGAATCTCGCCCAAGTACTACCGACGTTAAATTTCGCTCTTTCATATAAGAAACAATTCCGGCAGCGGCTCGACCAACTACCGCACGGTTCATTCCTGATGGGCCGGGGCGAACTGGACCGCGCAAACCGGCAGTACCAAACTGCAGAAAGCCGTTAAAAGAGATCTGAAGTTCAGCTCGATTGTCGGTATCTAGCCAATTTTGTAACTGCGCCGAAGTAGCCGCATCTGGATCATCGGCTATCCATGCTTGAACTTCGGCGATCAACTGGGGATTCATATGATTAGAGTAACTTCGGAATGACCCCTTTGAGAAGTGCGCCCATGCGATCTGCCGCAGCTTTACCTGCTGCAATAACTTCTTCATGGTTTAATTTTTCGCCAGTCACGCCGGCTGCGGCATTTGTGACAAGTGAAATACCCAAAACTTCAGCGCCAAGTGCATGGGCTGCGATCGCTTCTGGAACGGTGGACATTCCAACGAGATCTGCTCCCATTGTGCGCATCATTAAAATTTCGGCAGGTGTTTCATATGTTGGTCCGCGCCAATGGACATAGACACCTTCTTGAAGTGAGGCATCTTCCTTTTTTACAATCTCACGAATTCGCTTGCTGTAGAGATCTGTTAAATCTACAAATGTTGCACCAGAAAGTGGTGAAACGGCAGTGAGTGAAATATGGTCACGAATTAAAACTGGCTGTCCAACTGTGTAAGTGGTATTAATTCCACCACATGCATTAGTTAAAATAATAACTTTGCACCCAGCTTTAACTGCCGTACGAACGCTGTGTACTACTGGCTCAATTCCTTTTCCCTCGTAAAGATGGGTACGGCCAAGAAAAACTAGGGCGCGAAGTTTTTTGCCTTCACCTTCAATTTCATAAGAACGTACTTTTCCAGAATGGCCTTCTACTGCAGGTGGGAAAAAACCAGTGAACTCTTCGGCATTACATTCAAATGCCGGAACTCCTAATGCATCTACTGCACTAACCCAACCCGAACCCATCACTAAAGCTATGTCATGAGTTGCAAAGCCTGATTGAGTAGCGATTTCGCCAGCAGCTTTAACGGCGGCAGCTAATGGATCAGAGTAAAGAAGATCGGTCTGTGTCATGCCTCAATAATGTCACAGAGATTGGTGCCACTGGAAACCGTGGCTCCAATTACCGCAGTGAGATTTGTGATGGTGCCAGATTTATGGGCAATTAAAGGTTGCTCCATTTTCATCGCCTCTAATACGATGATCAAATCACCGATCTCTACCTGCGCACCTTCTTGAACTGCAATTTTTACAATCGTACCCTGCATCGGACTTGTTAGCCCAACTCCACGAACCCCACCTACCGTTGAAGATCTGCTCCGGTGTCGCTTAATGACTGGTTTTGGTGCATGCACTTTTACTTCAAAACGTTTGCCATTTAACTCTGCTACTAAATACTCCGGAGCCATGTGTGTCTCTAACTGGGCATCAGTAGCTGAAAATGCCGGAATCTCATTTTTAAATTCATTTTCAATATAACTGGTGTAAACCTTAAACTCTTGAGTAAAAGCAGGATCTTCTAGAATAGCGCGGTGGAAAGGTATCGCCGTTGCTAATCCTTGTACTTTAAATTCAGATAAGGCACGGCGGGCACGTTGGATGGCTTGCTCTCTAGTGGCACCGGTAACGATGAGTTTTGCCAAGAGTGAATCAAAGTTGCCACCAATTGAATCACCTTTAGTAAATCCAGCATCAACTCGAACCCCTGGCCCAGATGGAATTTCCCATTGCGTTAATCGACCTGGTGCTGGCAAGAATGAGCGACCTGGATCTTCGCCATTGATACGGAACTCAATACTGTGCCCGCGTATTTCGGGATCATCAAAACCAAGTGCTTCACCATCTGCAATTCGAAACTGTTCACGGACTAAGTCAAGGCCAGTAACTTCTTCGCTAACTGGATGTTCCACTTGAAGTCGGGTGTTTACTTCCAAAAATGAAATTGTGCCATCGTGGCCAATTAAAAATTCACATGTTCCGGCGCCAACGTAACCAGCTTCGTTCATGATCGCTTTGCTGGAGCGGTAGAGCTCATCATTTTGGGCTTGGGTTAAGAAAGGTGCTGGAGCTTCTTCGACTAGTTTTTGGTGACGACGTTGCAATGAGCAATCACGAGTACTTACAACTACGGCATGACCAAATTGATCAACTAAAACTTGAGTCTCAACATGTCGAGGTTTATCCAAATACTTTTCGACAAAACATTCACCGCGGCCAAAACCTGAGATCGCCTCACGCACTGCGGAATCAAAAAGTTCAGGAATCTCTTCCATAGTTCGGGCAACTTTTAATCCTCGTCCACCACCACCGTGTGCAGCTTTGATCGCAACTGGTAGGCCATGTTCTTTGGCAAAGGCAGTTACTTCTTCATGTCCGGCAACTGGATCTTTAGTACCTGCAACAAGAGGAGCACCAGCTTTAGCGGCGATCTTGCGAGCCGACACTTTGTCACCTAACGCGATTATTGCCGCAGGTGGTGGCCCAATCCAGGTTAATCCAGCATCGATAACAGCTTGGGCAAAATTGGCATTTTCGGAGAGAAATCCATAACCAGGGTGAACACCATCTGCACCAGAGCGCTTAGCGATAGCAATAAGTTTTTCAATATCTAAATAACTTTGTGTGGCAGTTAATCCATCCAATGAAAAGGCCATATCTGCAGATTGAACATGCAGTGCATTTCGATCTTCTTCGGAATACACGGCAACGCTTTTAATGCCGTGATCTTGGCAGGCACGAATAATGCGAATAGCGATTTCGCCCCGGTTGGCAATGAGGATACGTTTCATTTCATCGCCTTCACTTGTGGCCAGCTATAACCAAGTTGCGCTAAAGCTTTACGCACGAAGGGCATTGAAATACCAACTACATTTGTATAGTCACCTTCAATAGATGGAATAAATGGTGAACTAAAGCCATCTAGTGTGAAGCCGCCAGCAACATGGAGCGGCTCTTCGGTTGAAATGTAATCATTGATCTCGACATCACTCATCTGATCAAAAGAAACTCGAGTCGAAACTCGATCGGAAATTTCACGATCTTTGGCGGTATCAATAATGCAGTGGCCGGTATGCAGAACTCCACTCTTGCCACTGACTCGCTTAGCTCGTTCAAAAGCAACCGCTGCCGTGCCGGGCTTACCAAAGGACTCACCATCAAATTCAAAAGTAGAGTCACAACCAATAATGATCGCTGGATAATCAATTAATTCGCGCACTGTGTGGGCTTTGGTAATAGCAAGCGTAATGACCATATCAGCCGGCTTCATCGCATTAAAAAAATCTGTCTCTTCGTCAACATTACTAACAATAATCTTTGGAGAGAGTCCAGCCGACTCTAAGAGACGACGTCGGCTAGTTGATTGTGATGCTAAAACTATTGTTGGCATTTATTGAAACCGTTTGGTGCCATATGCAATCAGATGGGGAAGGGGTTTGCGCAGGATAGGTAGGCTATAAATACTTTGGACAACCACTGGACGCAAGGCCCGGCGAGTGTGATCGATCATCGCCGCTTCAATAATTGCAACTTCATCAGGAGTAGGTGCACCTTTAATAATTTCGATTTTCATTAGAGCGGGATATTTCCATGTTTGCGCGCTGGCAAAATATCGCGCTTTGTTTTTAAAGTTCTAAATGCCTTTGTGATGTAGGCGCGAGATTGACTTGGCTCAATCACCGTATCAATAGTTCCGCGTTCGGCAGCTAAATAAGGATTTGCCAAAGACTCGTTGTACTCATTGATCAACTCGGCACGAGTTTGTTCTGGATTTTCAGATTCACTCAGTTCTTTTCGATACAAGATATTTACTGCGCCCTGACCGCCCATAACGGCGATTTCAGCGGTTGGCCAAGCAAAGTTAATATCGCTACCTAAATACTTTGAACCCATCACGATAAACGCGCCACCATATGCTTTTCGCGTAATTAGCGTTACCAGCGGAACGGAAGCTTCGGCATAGGCGTACAACAATTTTGCGCCTCGTCGAATAATGCCGTTCCATTCTTGTTCGGTACCGGGCAAGAAGCCAGGAACATCGACAAGCGTGAGAATCGGAATACTAAAAGCATCACAAAAACGTAGGAAACGTGCCGCCTTTTCGCTGGAATTGATATCTAAAGTTCCAGCTAATTGATTAGGTTGGTTGGCAATGATTCCAACTGACTCACCTTCAATTCGGGCAAAGCCAACGACGATATTTGGAGCGTAGAGTGCATGAACTTCTAGAAATTCACCTTCATCAACTAGAGCGTGAATTAATACCTTCATGTCATATGGCTGAGTGGGACTATCAGGGATCAAAGTATCAAGTGAGATATCAGTGGGATTTACTTGCAAAGTCTCGGTCGGAACCAAGTGCGGAGCAGACTCCATATTATTTGACGGTAAGTACGATAAAAGCGCTTTTACATAATCAATTGCATCAGCTTCATCCTGAGCTAAGTAATGCGAGATACCAGTGCGAGTGCTGTGGGTTCTGGCTCCACCGAGTTCTTCCATTCCAACTTCTTCGCCCGTTACAGATTTAATGACATCGGGTCCGGTGATAAACATGTTCGAAGTTTCATCAACCATAATTGTGAAGTCAGTTAAAGCTGGTGAATATGCCGAACCACCTGCACATGGCCCAAGGATTAACGAAATCTGCGGAATGACACCTGATGAGCGGGTATTTAATCGAAATATTTTTCCAAAACCATTAAGTGAAGCCACACCTTCTTGAATTCGGGCACCACCCGAATCGTTAATTGCGATTAATGGGATACCAGACTTCAGCGCAAAAGCTGAAATCTTAACTATTTTTTCCGCATGAACTTCGCCAAGTGATCCACCCATGACCGTGAAATCCTGTGAAAATAATGCGATTGGGCGACCATCAACAGTTGCAGTTCCGATAATCACACCATCACCGTATGGGCGGTTTTTTTCCATCCCAAATTGAGTAGATCGATGACGCGCAAACTCATCGATCTCAGTAAATGAATTGGCATCAACTAACATTTCAATTCGCTCGCGCGCAGTTTTCTTTCCCTTGGCATGCTGTTTTTCAATAGCACGTTGGGAGCCAGCGTTTACCGCTTCTTCGACACGGTCACGTAGATCTTCTATTTTTCCGGCAGTTGTATGCAGATCACGACTCATAGGCGTACGGTACTAGTCGTGGAGACCCAAATGCTAAGAAGCGGCCTCGATGAATCGGCCATCAATAAATTAATTACGCGGTACTGGCGAGTACAGGTGGTTGAACTCACCAGTTCGACACAAAATGATCTCGCTATAAAAGTACGAAATAAATCTGCACAAGTTGGAGATGTTTTAGTTGCAAATTATCAGAGTGCAGGACGAGGAAGATTGGACCGAAGCTTTGAAGCAGCGCCATCAACTGCTTTGTTATTTTCACTCTACATTGCCCCACAACGTAGTCGTGATGACTGGGGCTGGATTTCTTTAATCGCTGGCTACAGTGTCGCTAAGACTCTGCATGCATTTAATGCAAAAATAAAATGGCCAAACGATATTTTAATTAAAGACAAAAAAGTATCAGGTCTGATTGCTGAAGTTATTGACGATGGAGTTGTCATCGGCATCGGTATCAATGTTGGTATGGAAGAAAATCAACTACCTGTTAAAAACGCAACCTCACTTTTACTTGAGGGGGCTACCGACCTTACTCGTGCAGATATTTTGATCGAAATTTTAAAAAAGTTTGAAAATCTTTTCGGTGCGTGGGATCAAGGCGATGATGAGATTCAAAGAATCTATGCTCAATTAAGTGCCACCCTGGGCAAAGAGGTAAGAGTGGAATACCCGGGTGGAAAGAGCCAAATTGGCGTTGCCTGTGCAATTTCAGATACTGGCGCACTTGTTCTAGACGATGGCACCCATGTTCAAGCCGCTGATGTAGTTCATCTACGATAGGCCAGTGAGCAAAGCCTTTCCAATCGTCGGTGTGATCGGTGCGGGTCAACTTGCTCGCATGAGCATTGCACCAGCAACTGCTTTGGGTATAGATCTTTTACTCTTGGCAGCTGATTCAAATGATTCTGGCGCACAAATAACAAACCACATTGTTGGCGATTACAAAGATCTTGAGACGGTGCGTGCCTTTGCTAAGAAGTGCGATGTTGTTACCTTCGAACATGAATTAATTCCATTGAGCATAATAAAAGCTTTAGAAGCCGATGGGGTTGTTGTCCGCCCTTCATCTGCCGCCTTTGAATTTTCGCAAGATAAAGCCGCGATGCGTGAAAAGCTTAAAAACTATCCTTCGCCAAAGTTTCAACTCGTTTCTTCAGCACAAGAGGTAACGCAATTCCCAGTGATAGCAAAGGCAATTTCAGGGGGATATGACGGTCGTGGTGTTTGGCGAATTAATTCAAGCAACGAGTTAACCGAAATCTTAAAAGAGAGTGGAAAACTATTAATTGAAGAGTTTATCGACTTTGATTACGAGATTGCTGTCATGGTCGCCCGTTCACCACATGGACAAGCAACTACGTGGGCGCCAACGCAAACAATTCAAAGAGATGGCATTTGCGTTATGACCATTGCTCCTGCGCCGCAGCTTTCGGCAGAACTGCGTGAGCAAGCACAGAGATTAGCCCTTGACGTCGCTGCCGAAGTTGGAGTTGTTGGAGTCATGGCCGTTGAAATCTTCGTAAAGGGTGATCAACTCTTCATCAATGAACTTGCCATGCGTCCACATAATTCGGGTCACTGGACAATTGAAGGCGCAATTACAAGTCAGTTTGAACAACACTTGCGTGCGATCTTGGATCTTCCACTTGGAGATCCATCGATGTGTGCAACCTTTGCAGTTATGGGAAATGTGCTGGGAGCAGATAAGCACGATATGTATCGACCATATTTACACCTGATGGCCCGCACACCTGCGCTCAATTTCCACCAGTACAAGAAGGAAGTGCGAAAAGGGCGCAAAATTGGTCATGTAACTTTGTTAGGTGAAGATCTCGTAGAATTAACCACAGAAGTTCAACATGCAGTTGATTATATGAGCGGAGAAATAGATGAGTGATGTAGCGATCATCATGGGCTCTGATTCAGATTGGCCAACGATGGAAGAAGCGGCCAAAGTTTTAGATCAACTTGGAATTTCGTACACGGCAGATGTTGTCTCAGCTCATCGCATGCCACTTGAGATGGTGGAGTTTTCGCAACAGGCAAAAGCCAAAGGCTACAAAGTAATTATCGCTGGCGCCGGTGGTGCCGCGCACTTGCCAGGAATGGTCGCATCATTAACAACGTTGCCAGTTATCGGTGTTCCAGTAGCATTAAAAAATCTAGATGGTATGGATTCACTTCTTTCAATTGTGCAAATGCCAGCTGGAGTTCCGGTTGCAACTGTTGGCGTTGGAAATGCTCACAATGCGGCACTCCTAGCTGCCCGAATTTTAGGTATTGCAAGTGAAGAAATTTCAACCAAGGTTGCACAAGGATTGAATGAGATCAATAAGATTGCCAAAGAAAAAGGTGAGAACTTAAAAGCTCGACGAAATAATAAAACTGGCTTTTAACCTCTGTTGTGATATTCAATAGCTGGGCACTTATCCATAACCGTTAAAAGTCCGGCTGCCTGCGCCCGAGCAATTGCTTCGTGATCGATCACATCTAACTGCAGCCAGACGGCTTTTGCGCCAATTAAAATTGCCTGGTCTACAACATCTCCGACAAGTTGAGAATTAACAAAGCAATCAACCACATCAACCGGGTCTGGAACTTCGGCAAGAGTTTTGTACCCAATCTCACCGTGGACAACTTCAGCGCGCGGGTAGACCGGAATTATACGATGTCCTTTTTCTTGAAGTAACTTAGCCACACCAAATGCCGCACGATCTGGATTATTTCCAAGGCCAACGACGGCCCAAGTTTTCATCGCTAAGACCGCATCGATTGTTTCCTGGGTATTAATCGCTACGTCCTAATGCGTGGAACTTCCAGCCAGCCTCACGCCACATTGTGCGATCGAGCATATTTCTTCCATCAATGATGATCTTACTTTTAACTAGCGGCGCAATCGCTGCTGGATCTATCTGGCGATACTCTTTCCATTCAGTCAGGTGCAAGATTAAATCTGCATCTTTGATCGCATCATTAACCTTTTCGGCAAATTGTAGAGTTGGAAAACGCTTTCGAGCAGGCTCAATTCCTTGTGGATCGTGAACGATTACCTTGGCGCCAGCGGCATGTAATTGCGCCGAAATATCAAGTGCCGGGGAGTCGCGTACATCATCACTGTCAGGCTTAAAGGTGGCACCTAAAACTGCAATCTTGTACTGCGTTAAGTCTTCCGAAAGTTCACTGCGAACTACGTCGATGACACGTTGGCGAGCACGTAAGTTGATCGCATCAATTTCTCGTAAAAACTCCAGCGCCTGTTTTGCGCCAAGCTCTTCAGCACGGGCCATAAATGCGCGAATATCTTTTGGCAGGCAACCGCCACCAAAGCCAATACCTGCCTGTAAAAACTTATTTCCAATTCGTGGATCGTAGCCAATTGCTTGTGCTAACACCGTGACATCGCCACCTGCAGCTTCACAAACTTCAGCCATCGCATTGATAAAGGAAATTTTGGTGGCAAGAAACGAGTTTGCCGCAACTTTTACTAATTCAGATGTTGGAAGATCGGCACGTATCCACGGAGTTCCAAGTGCAATAACTGGTTCATAGACTTCTTTTAAAATCTCTTCGGCGCGATCATTGGCAACACCAACAACTAATCGATTAGGAGTCAAAGTATCTTCAACTGCAAAACCTTCACGCAGGAACTCTGGATTCCAAGCAAGGTCTGCTTGTGGTGCGCTGATGGCAAGTTCGGCACGCAAAGCTTGCGCAGTTCCAACCGGCACTGTTGATTTGCCAACTACGAGTGAACCTTCTTTTAAAAACGGTGCGATCGCAGCAACTGCCGATTTTACGTACGTTAAATCAGCGGCCAAACTATCTTTACTCTGCGGTGTTCCGACACAAACAAAGTGAACATCTGCATCTGCGACAGCTGAGAAATCGGTGGTGAAAGAAAGTCGCCCACTCTTCATCTCTTGCGCAAGCAAGGTATCTAAACCTGGTTCATAGAACGGGAGCTTTCCACTTTGCAGTAACGCTACTTTTGCTGGGTCGGTATCGACACCAATTACGGTAAAGCCAAGTGAAGACATACATGCCGCGTGGGTGGCTCCAAGATAACCGCAGCCAACAACCGAGAGAGTTAAAGTCATGAGCGGGAGTTTACTTCAGTGCCCCGCAAGGGTTTTCATCGGCCGTGCGAGTCTTAAATTTATCGATCACAGTTGGCTTAGCCGTGGATGATGCTGATGGAGCAGGCGTTACCTCATCGACGAGCGGCAGATCTTCGCGTAGGCGATTAAATAGCTCGGGTGCAAGTACGGGATCCCACGTCACTACCGAACCAACACCTGGTACGCGCGCATTTACATTCCCTAACGGGATAGTCAAGGTACGAACTTTGCTAGCCGATAGATTTTTCATCTGTTTAGCAAGTGTCAGTAAATCACTTTGGTTGAGATCAGAATCAGTTTTGATTGTTGCAATTGCGGCATTAAAAAAATTGACTAACTTAATTGGATTGAGTAAAACGCCTGTGCTGGTAACTTTTCGAAGTACCGCGCTCATAAATTGTTGTTGGCGTTGCATACGTCCCAGGTCACCCATCCCATCGAAATCGCGGGTGCGTACATACTTCAGTGATTCAACGCCATTGAGAGTATGAACTCCGGCTGCTAAAACTAAGTGGCTACCAGGGTCATCAATATCGCGCCTAGTACAGACTTCAATTCCACCGAGCGCATCTACCATTCCAGCAAAGCCAGCAAAGCCAATTTCAATGTAATGATCTATCCGAACACCAGATTCATTTTCAATTGTTTCAATTAATAAAGATGGGCCGCCAAAAGCAAAAGCTGCGTTAATTTTTCCCTTTGCTGCCGGAACGATTTTCTCTGGATTTAATGATGATGGATGTTCTGGAATCGTTACTAATGAATCTCGGGGGATTGAAATAATTGTGGCTTTATCGCGCGCCTTTGAAATGTGAACTAACAACATGGTGTCAGAGCGCGAACCAGCGGCGGTCTTTGTACTTCCCACGCGAAGCAATTTCAATTGTTCTTTGGTTAACCCTTCACGGGTATCTACGCCAACTAATAGGTAGTTCAAAGCTTTGTTGGGTTTATCTGGTCGTGAGTTAAGTCCAGCAAAAGCATCGATTCGATTAATTGCACCACTTATTTGGCCAAGCCCAAGCCATGAAAAGGCGGAGACAAGTACTACTCCCACAGAAAGTGAAGTAATAATTCGAATTGCCCGCGTTGATTTCACTAGGTGAGCCTACTTCAGCGATACCGTGTGCGGGTTATGTCGACATCAGCAAATGAGTTATATGGCTCACCGAGAGCAGAAATCTCGGTCATTGTGCCAATTCTCAATGAAGCCAAGTATCTGGAGGCAACTGTCGCTTCGATTCTTGCGCAACAATTTAACGGCGAGGTTGAACTCATTCTTTCGGTTGCACCTTCAAAAGATCAGACATTGAAGATTGCTAGAGAAATTGCAGCACGAGATGCGCGAGTAGTTGTTGTTGAAAATCCAACTGGTCGCACAGCTGCCGGACTCAATATTGCAATCGCTGCTTCCCGGTATTCAATCATTGTTCGAGTCGATGGACATTCAAAGATCCCGACAAATTACTGTCAACTTGTATTTGAAATCTTGCAGGAAAGTGGCGCGGTAAATGTTGGTGGAATCATGGCCGCTGAGGGTGAAACAAATTTTGAAAGATCAGTAGCTCGGGCAATGCGAAGCCCATTAGGAGTCGGTGCATCACGCTTTCATACGGGTGGTGGAGCAGGCCCAGTCGATACGGTTTATCTGGGTGCATTTAGAAAAGAAGCATTACTTGCTGCAGGTGGTTTTGACGAGAGATTTACTCGAGCCCAAGATTGGGAACTCAACTTTAGATTGCGCGAAGTAGGTGGGTTGATTTACTTTGATCCACGCTTGGTTGTTAGTTACCGGCCACGCCCAACTATTTTTGCACTCGCTAAACAGTATTTTGAATATGGAAGATGGCGACGAGTCGTCGCTAGGCGTCACGCCGGAACGATTAACTATCGTTACTTAGCTCCACCTTTTACAGTTTTAGCAACGTTTTCTTCTTTGATCACTGGTTGGCTAATCTCTCCAATTCTCTTTCTGCCAGCTTTGGTCTATGCAATCTTTATCTTGGCTGCATCAGTATTTATTGGGAAAAATCTGGGCGAAGTTCTCGCTTTGCCCACCGTAATGCTGACGATGCAAATTTCTTGGGGCATTGGTTTTCTGACATCACCGAACTCGCTTACCCCTGCGGTAACCTTAGAACCGTGAGCACCCCACTTCAGGTTTACGAGCCATTTAAAACTGGCCTGCCAAAGCTGGGTAGATATTGGAAATCACTCTGGTCGCGCCGCACTTTTATCTCGGAATACTCTAAATCTGAACTTCGTGAACAGCACTTTGATTCGGCCTTAGGTCAACTCTGGCTGGTTCTCAACCCATTGTTACTTTCTGGGGTCTACTTCATTTTAATTGTCATTATTAAAGGAAGTTCAGATAGTTCACGGTACGTACATTTAACGGCAACGCTATTTCTCTTCTATTTAGTTTCAAATAGCTTAACTGGCGGCGTTAAGTCAATTACTGCGGGGCAACGCTTAATTCTTAACACAGCATTTCCCCGAATCATGTTGCCAATTTCTGCGGTTGTTATCGCTGTCTTTAAGTTTCTGCCAACGTTATTCGTCTTTCTGGCAATTAAAGCCGTTGTCGGCTCACCCTTTGCATTTGAAATGTTGTGGGCGATCCCAGTTCTTTTAATTACGATATTTCTAGCACTTGGATTAGCAATCACAATTTCATGTATCAACGTCTACTTTCGAGACATTGCAAGTTTCTTGCCCTACCTAACGCGTACGCTGCTCTACTTATCTCCTATTTTGTATGAAGCATCGGCGCTCAGTGATAATTTACAAGCGTTGCAAATCTTTAATCCACTATTTCCAATTCTTGATTCGTGGTCTAAAGCCTTTGTACATGGCCAGATGCCAGATGTGACTAATATGTTAGTAAGTCTTGGTTGGGCCACAGGAATATTTTTAATCGGCACGTATTTCTTTTTATCGAGGGAGCGTGAGTTCGCTGTCCGCCTCTAAAGTACAAAAGACAAATGAGATCGCTGTTTCAATTCGAAACGTTGGTCTCACCTATAAAATTTCAATTGATCGCAGACCGACGTTAAAGGCTCGTGTAAAAGCAGTTGGTCGTGGCGGAAAACAAACTCGGATTATTAGAGCTTTAGATGATGTTAATTTAGATATTGAATACGGTCATGTCACTGGAGTAATTGGAACAAATGGCGCAGGAAAATCATCGTTGATGCGCTGCGTTGCCGGAATCTTGCCACCAACTCAGGGTCGCATTGAAGTCTACGGTTCGGTCAGTACTTTGCTTGCACTTGGAGTTGGCTTTAATCCATCCATGTCAGGCCGCGACAATGTTTTATTAGGCGGTTTAGCAGCTGGGATGAGCCGTGCCGAGATTGAGGGACACTTTGATGAGATCGCTGAATTTAGTGAGTTGGGGGAGGCAATTGATGCCCCGATGCGTACGTATTCATCGGGAATGTACGCCCGTTTAGCTTTTTCTGTGGCAGCCACTGTACGACCAGATATTTTAATTATTGATGAAGCGCTCAGTACCGGCGATGCAAAGTTTAAAGAAAAGTCGCTCAACCGAGTAAAAGAATTACGCAGCGATCATCGTGCCTTAATTCTTGTTAGCCACGCGATGAAAACATTAAGAGACACCTGTAATGATGTGGTCTGGCTTCATCAAGGAAAGATAATTCAGCGCGGCGAACCTAACGCTGTGATCGATGCCTATCAAGAGTTTTTGCATCTTGGAAAGAGTGCTGCAATCGATGAGGATGTTTAAAGCTTTTATTCTTGGGTTAGTAATATCTTTAATTGGCCTAACTCCAACCTCGGCCGTTGAGGTTCCAGTTAGTTTTGAAATTCGTGGTGCTGGATATGGACATGGCGTTGGACTCAGTCAAATTGGCGCACGGGCAAAGGCTTTAGCCGGCGAGTCAGCAACGGCAATCCTTACTTACTATTACAAAGATGTAGCAATTGAGCCATTAGATGATACAAAAATACTTCGTGTAAATATTGGAAATTTATTAACGTCGGCAAGGATGGCCAGTTCAACTCCTAATGCAGAGATTCAGATCTTTGAAGGAGAAATTGGAGATGCCCAAGATCGAACACCGTTAGTAACTATTCCAGTAAAAAGCTCGCTGAATTTTACAATTTTAGGTTCAACTATTGTCCCGAGTGTTACAACAGGTAAGAAAATCTCATCCTTAGCTCGAAGCAGAGTCTTTACAGTCCGTTGGAGCGGTACCCGATATTTGGCAGGTGTTGATGCAGTTATCTCGTTAACGCATTCAAGCAAAACGGCACGATATCGATATGGACAAATGCAAGTCAGGGCAATTAAATCCCCAACTCTTGGCTATCGAATTGCAATAACAAACTCAGTTCGCTTGGCCGATGAATATTTGTGGGGAATTAGTGAAGTTCCATCCTCTTGGCCAACGGCAGCATTAGAGGCGCAAGCGATCGCATCCAGGACCTATGCCTTAAATAAGGCGGGCATATACCGAACTGCGTGTGATTGTGATTTATATGGCGAAATTTCTGATCAAAAATTCTTGGGTTTTGCTAAAGAAGTAGAGAAGAGATGGGGCATATTGTGGAAAGCAGCGGTAATAAATACTGCCGGCCTGGCCATTACTCAGCTCGGCAAACCAATTTCGGCGTACTTTGGAAGCTCTACCGGTGGCATCACGGAGCGAGCAGTTGATGCCTGGGGCGGTGAGAAAAGTTTTACGCAAAACGTACAAGATTTAGCGAGCTTAGATCCAGTTATTAATCCAAATTTCTACACGTGGAATAGATTTATTACTCAAGCCAGCGTCGCAATGGCCTTTGCTCTTCCCGATGTTGTCTCTCTTGAAGTTTTAGGAAAGAGTGTAAGTGGCACAGTTGCAATGATTAGAGCAACGGCAAGTGATGGCAAGCAAGTAACACTCAGAGGTGAAACGTTTAGAAGTCGTACTCGAATTCCATCGGCGTACTTTGATTTAGTTAGCGTGCAAAACGCTATTGAGCCCACCCCAAGTGCCACTCCGTAGAACAGCTTCTAGCGAACCATCTTGAGAGTTACGTCTAAATAATAAGTTACTTGCACCAGATAAAGTTTGCGCCTTCACTACTTCACCATCAGGTAATTTAATTTTTGCCGATGCCGTTATATAAGTTCCAGCCTCGATTACACAGTTATCACCCAAGGAAATTCCACATCCCGAGTTAGCGCCAAGTAGACACTTTTCACCAATCGAAATTACTTCTTTGCCACCACCGCTGAGTGTTCCCATGATTGATGCACCACCACCAACGTCGGTTCCATCTCCAACAATTACGCCAGCAGATATTCGCCCCTCGACCATTGAAGTTCCGAGAGTTCCGGCGTTGAAATTTACAAACCCTTCGTGCATCACGGTCGTGCCAGTTGCTAGGTGCGCACCTAAACGCACACGATCGGCATCGGCGATACGCACGCCACTTGGAACAACGTAATCAACCATTCGGGGAAACTTATCGACGCTATAAACAGTTACATGTCCATGCGCTGCCTTTAAACGTGCCCGTGTTAATTCAAAGCCATCAACAGCGCAAGGGCCAACAGATGTCCAAACCACGTTACTTAAAATTCCGAAGATTCCATCAAGTGTTACCCCGTGTGGTTTAACAAGACGATGCGATAAAAGATGTAGACGAAGATATGCATCTGCCGTATCTGCCGGGGCCGCTGAAATATCAATTTGAGTACTGACTATTTCACGCGTAACTCCACGCGCTACATCTTCACCGGTAAGACCCTGAAGCTCTGCCGGAATTTGTGGGGATAATTGGCCAAGAACTGGTGTTGGATACCAAACATCCAACGTTGTCCCTTTTGAGATCGTTGCAATTCCGTGGCCCGATGCGATAGTCGTCATGGGATAAGCCTAACCCCTATTGTTAGGGGCATGCGTATCGCCGTCTTTTGCTCATCATCGCCGACGATTGACAATAAATATGTTGATCTTGCTTACGAATTAGGCCAGGGAATTGCTAAATACTCGGGCGAACTCGTTACTGGCGGTGGACATATTTCTATGATGGGCGCTGTTTCCAGGGGCGCTCGCGATGGTGGCGCAAAAACAATTGGAGTCATTCCACAAGCACTTGTTGATATTGAATTTGCTGATCATGACAATGATGAATTGCACGTCGTTGAAACTATGGGCCAGCGCAAACACATGATTACCGATATTTCAGAAGCCTTCATTACTTTGCCAGGGGGAGCTGGAACTTTAGAAGAGTTTTTTGAGATCTGGGTCGGTTATTACTTAAAGTTTCATACTAAGCCAGTAGTAATTTTGGATCCTTTTGAAATTTTTGCCCCGTTACATGAATTGATAGTTCATTTAGAAGAGGAGAATTTTATTAAGCCAGGAATGCGCGAAATTGTGCAATGGACAACAAATGTAGATGACGCTTTGAAAGCATGTGGGTTATGAGAAGTAATCACATTGCCATGAGTTTAATTATCAATGCACCCATTGAAAAAGTTTGGGCAAGCGTGGCTGATTGGGAGGCACAAGGTGATTGGATGTTGCAAACAAAAGTAGAAGTAACTTCACAGATCCGTGAAGGTGTAGGCACAGCAATTGCCGCATTCACCGGAATGGGCAAAATTGGAATTATGGATCACATGCAAGTAACTACGTGGCAGCCACCAAATATTTGCGATGTTGTACACACTGGCTCAATCATTAAAGGTACCGGCAGATTTGAACTGATCTCACTTGATCAAGGCAGTACGCGCTTTGATTGGTCAGAAGAGATACTGGCACCGCGAGCGCTTTTCCTTCTGATCGCGCCCGGACTGTATGCGGGAGTCCGTATCTCTTTAATGAGATTGCGTCGCCAACTTCAGTAACTACGCAGGTTAATTGAGTAAACTCATTACATGAGCAAGCAATTCCTGAATTTGTCGGATGCCCTTGCCTCGCTACCTGAAGAAGAGCGCATTATTTTAACGATGCATTATTTGCGCTCCATGAGCGCCCTCGAGATCGCGACAATCCTTGGCGTGCCAGAGCGCGCCGTCGAGAGCATTATCAATGCCGGCAAAGCGAGATTGAGCGTGATTCTCGGGATTTAACGGCTATTACGATTTCTACTAATGCCACAAATACGAGATACTTATGCTCTTGCATTTATTAGTTCACTTTAGAGGAGTCCCACGATGGCAGCCATGAAACCCCGCACTGGCGATGGTCCAATGGAGGTTACAAAAGAGGCTCGCTCATTAGTCATGCGCATCCCTCTTGAAGGCGGCGGACGTCTAGTCGTTGAAATGAATGCCGAAGAAGCAAATAATCTCAGCGCAGCTTTACATGCCGCTGTTGCCCTCGTAAAGAAGTAACAACTTTTAGCGTGACTAGGCGCTAGCCTTTACGTCATGCCTTCACTGCTTACCGCCACACCAATAGATATTAAAAAGTGCGCTTCGGTAGAGGCAGTTGCCGTTGGATTTTTTAAGAACCCCGATGGCGAATTTGAATCTTCCGGCTCATTAACCAAGGAGCTAGAAAAGTTTTTTGAACTCACACTCCTTGATGAATTAACTTTCTTTTCACCTAGCGGAAAAGCTGGCGAGATCTTTGAAATTCCAGTGAGCGCTACTGATTCCAAAACTGAACGTATTTTTCTGGTCGGTCTCGGGGATAAAAGTGGCGCTGCTTATCGAAGCGCCGGCGCCGCAATCGGACGAAAAGTCCGCGGTAAAAAAACAACCGTCCTTTCAACCCTGCAAGACGATCAGACGCATCCGATTTCAATTGCATTAGGTGCTTGGGTCTGGAATTTAAAAACAGATAAGAAAAAAGAAAATCCAACTATTTTAATTGCGACGAAAAATAAAGCTGCGATAGAGCAAGCTTGCACAATTGCAACTGCAATCTGCCGTGCTCGCGACTTAGTTCATACCCCAGCAAATATTAAGAATCCAGCATGGATGGGTAAGCAAGCTGAAGTTTTTGCTAAGGGAACTAATCTAAAAGTTAAGATTTTTGCAGGTTCACAGTTAAAAGAGTTTGGTGGATTACGTGCCGTCGGTGGTTCATCGCCTAATCCAGGCCCACGAATGATTCAAGTGAGCTACCAACCGCGATCAAAAAATAAATCAGAAGGTGCTCTGCCACATGTAGTTTTAGTGGGCAAAGGGATAACTTTTGATACGGGTGGAGTTTCGCTCAAGCGTCCCTACGACACTATGACGGCGATGAAGAGTGACATGGCTGGCGCCGCCGCAATTTTGGCGACCTTAACTGCGCTAGAAGAGTTACAACCAAAGGTTCGCGTAACCGCTTTAATGATGATGGCCGAGAATGCAATTTCAGCTACCGCCCAACGTCCCAGCGATGTAATTAAGCATTATGGCGGCACAACGGTAGAAGTTATTAATACCGATGCCGAAGGTCGATTAGTTTTAGCTGATGGTTTGGCATTTGCTGATGCCACTTTAGATCCAGATTACTTAGTAGATATTGCAACTCTTACTGGCGCAGCAACTCTTGGTTTAGGTCGCCAATACGCAGCGATGTATACCCGCGATAATGTTTTAGCTAAGCAGTTATCCAAAGCTGGTGAAGAAAGTGGTGATCGTGTTTGGCAGATGCCATTAATCGATGATTACACCCAAGCTTTAGAAAGTGATATTGCAGATTTTAATCACACCGCAGATAAAGGAAAATTCTCCGCTGGTTCGGTAACGGCGGCACTTTTTCTAGAACACTTTGCCGCTAATCGACGGTGGGTGCATCTAGATATCGCAGGGACGGCGCGTAGTGAAGTCGATGCCGGTGAAAATTCAAAGGGTGGAACCGGTTATGGTGTTCGCTTACTAACGCAGTGGATAACCTCATTGTGATGCGAGTAGATCCGCACGCCTACGCCGAAAATTTTGTGCCAGAAGATCATTACAAAACTGCAGCACGTGCCAGGGGAGTTGAACTTGGTATTAACGACACCACATCGGGTTCGGGTGCCTTCTTGCGCCATCTGGCATTTTCCTTACAAGCCCAATCAGTTGTTGAAGTCGGTACCGGATCTGGTGTTGGTAGTTTGTGGTTGCTAGAAGGTATGCGCGCTGGCGGAACGTTAACTTCGATCGATGATGAGATGGAACATACTCAGATCGCAAAACAAGCTTTTCTAGAAGCCGATATTCCAGCCACAAGATTTCGATTAATAACTAATTCAGTTCCCGAAGTAATCTCCAAGTTAACCGATCGCGCCTACGACATGGTTGTTCTTCGCCATAATCCAGAAGATCTCAGCTTTATTATTAATGAAGCTCATCGAATTTTGCGTAGCGGTGGCGCGCTAGTAATTGATAACTACTACGGCGGCGGAAAAGTCTGCGACGGCGCCCAACGTGATCCACGCACTGTTGCCCTGCGCGATATGGGTGCAATCATCAAAAATGATACTGAGAATTGGTTGTGCTCCTTGATTCCCGTGGGAGATGGGTTACTCCTTGCGACCAAGTTGTAGCAAAATAGAGCCATGATCTTTCCACGTAAGAAAATCGCGACTCCTGCACCTTGGTGGCAGGGCGCTCCAAAATCTTCATCAAAGGCAAACCTAGTTTTAATTGCCGTTTTGGCTGGCAGTGTTGGTGGAATTCTTGGCGCAAATGCTTCGGGTGTATCTATTTTTAATCGCGTCAACTTAGTTTCATCAAGTAGCACAATCGAGCGAGCACCAGATTCAGTTGCCGGTATTGCCCAACGAGTTTTACCTTCAGTAGTGTCAATTAGTACGCGTTCATTATCTGGAGGTGGTACTGGGTCAGGTTTTGTAATCGATAGTGATGGTTTTATTTTGACCAACAATCACGTGATTAGTAACGCAGCATCTTCTGGTGGCAGCATTCGAGTAACTCTTAGTAACGGTTCTATTTATTCCGCCGATGTTATTGGCCGCGATGCTTCCTATGATTTAGCCGTTCTAAAGATCAAAGCATCTGGTTTAAAAGCTTTGCAATTTGGAGACAGCGAAAAAGTTGCCGTTGGCGATACGGTCATTGCAATTGGTTCACCACTTGGTCTAGCCGGCACTGTTACAGCTGGAATTATTAGTGCAAAAAATCGCCCAGTCACAGCTGGTGATTCGAGTTCGGAGAATTCATATATCAATGCACTGCAAACTGATGCGGCAATTAATCCTGGTAATTCAGGCGGCCCCCTAGTTGATGCAACTGGCGCAGTAATTGGCGTTAATTCAGCGATTGCATCTTTAGGTTCTGGTTCGAAAATCGGTTCGATTGGATTAGGTTTTGCGATTCCAATTAATCAAGCCCGGAAAACAGCTGATCAACTGATTAAAAATGGCGTGGCAACATATCCAGTTATTGGCGTCTCGCTTGATATGACGTACACCGGCGTAGGTGCAAAAGTTGCCTCATCGGCTCGTGGCATTTTGCCCGGAAGTCCGGCCGAAGCAGCTGGCCTGCAAGTAGGCGATCTGATTATCAAATTTGATGGCAAAACCATTAACGCCCCGGAAGATTTAATCGTTGCTGTTCGCTCAAAGAATGTTGGCGATCAAGTAAGCCTTACTTATCAACGTGGAAGTAGTAGCAAAACAATCACTTTAACTCTGATCGCCGCTCAGAATTAATTAGCGTAGGCTAACGGCATGTTCTTCGATATCGGTGCTGGCGAGATCTTTGGTCTTGCCATCCTTGCCATGGTTTTAGTTGGTCCCGAGCGACTTCCAAAACTAGCGGTAGAAGCTGCGCAGTGGGTGAAAAAACTTCGTGGTTTAGCAACTACCGCAACATCGGATATCCGCGAAAGCCTTGGGCCTGGTTTTGAAAATCTACAACCAAAAGATTTAAACCCTAAGAGTTTTATGAAAAAGCAATTAGCTGATTTGATGGAAGAGGGCAGCCCAGCGCCAAAAAATAAACGCCCACAAGCCATGATCGACCCTGATTTACTATGACGATTTTAGAGTTAGTTACCGATGCCCTTTCCAAAGTCTCTGACCCCGAACTTCGCCGTTCCATCACCGAGCTTGGCATGGTGGAAGATCTAGTTGAATCAAAAGGCGATGTTTCCTTAAAAATTCTTTTAACGATTTCAGCTTGCCCTATGCAAGATCGCTTACGTAAAGATGTAACAGATGCTGTAACTTCAGTTGAAGGCGTAAAGAGCCTGGACATGGTCTTTGGTGTGATGAATGAAGAACAACGTAACAATGTTAAAAAGATTGTTCGTGGCGGCCGTGAGAAATTCATTCCATTTGCACAACCAGATTCACTTACTCGGGTGATCGGAGTTGCCTCAGGCAAGGGTGGAGTTGGAAAATCATCGGTCACTGCTAATCTAGCTATCGCCGCGGCACACAAAGGTTTAAATGTTGGAATTTTAGATGCCGATGTTTATGGTCACTCAATTCCACGTTTAATGGGCCTGATGGGAAAGCGCCCAACAGCGATCGATCAAATGTTTATTCCATTGGAATCATTTGGCGTAAAAACTGTTTCGATGGAGATGTTTAAGCCAGAGAGATCAGATCCAGTTGCTTACCGCGGACCACTTCTGCACCGTGTTTTAGAACAACTTTTATCTGATGCATATTGGGGCGATCTAGATGTTTTATTAATCGATCTGCCACCAGGTACTGGCGATTTAGCAATCTCGCTGGGTCAATTAATTCCAACATCTGAAATTGTAGTTGTGACTACGCCACAAATTGCCGCAGCTGAAGTTGCCGAACGTGCTGGTCGAATCGCTCATCAAATCCATCAACATGTCATTGGTGTCATCGAAAACATGTCGGCTTTTCCTTGCCCAAATTGTGACGAAACAATTGCTTTATTTGGTGAAGGCGGCGGCGAAGAAACTGCCCGCCGACTTTCTCAACTCGTTGGCACCGATGTTCCACTGCTGGGCAAAATTCCATTTAGCCCTGTGCTTCGAACTGGTGGCGATGAAGGCTCACCTATAGTCGATGCCGAACCAACGTCAGCGGCGGCGATTGCAATTATTGAGATCGCTGACAAACTATTGAAGCGAAGTAAATCTTTACTTGGGGTCCGACTCGGAGTCTCGACGTAACTCTTTCGAAATCTCTTGCGATAAACCGGCGAGTTCACTCCGCATAAAGTCGCGCGTAGCAACTTCACTTAATGTGTTACGCAATGCAGCTAACTCGCGAGTTAGGTATTCGGTGTCGGCGATCGTGCGCTCATTCTGAGCGCGATCTTCTGCGATCTGAATTCGGTCACGGTCGGTTTGACGATTTTGGGCCAACAAAATTAATGGCGCGGCATACGATGCTTGCAGCGACAAGATCAGTGTTAAGAAAATAAATGGAAAGTCATCAAAGCGAAGATTTACTGGTGCCAGTGAATTCCAAATAAACCATGATGAAACAAAAAAACTCATGTAAACCAGGAAGCGAGCAGTGCCTAAAAATCGGGCAAAGCGCTCTGACCAACGGCCAAAGGCATCGGCATCAATATTTGGACGAATCGTCCGGCGAGATTGGCGAGGCGTATCTAAACCGTTATTTTGTTTCATGGTGACCTAAAGATTCTCTGAGGTAAAAGTTACTGGAGATTTTTCACGGTGATCGTGACGCCAGTTTTCTGGTAGTAAGTGATCGAGCACATCATCAACAGTTACTGCGCCTAATAAACGCTCATTACTATCAACAACGGCAATTGAAAGCATGTTGTAGCTGGCTAAATGAGATGAAACTTCATGCAAAGAGGCATCAGGGTTGATTCCCTTAGAATCGTGATCCACGATGGAACCAAGCAAAGTTGATGGCGGTTCGCGCAAAAGTCGTTGGTAGTGAACAACACCAATAAAGCGCCCAGTGGGGGTTTGGGTTGGTTGGCGGCAGATATAAATTTGGGAGGCAAGTGCTGGTGAAATCTCTTTTTGCCGAACTGATGCCAGTGCATCGGCAACAGTTGAATCTGCCGTTAAAACAATTGGTTCAGGCGTCATCATTCCACCGGCCGAGTAATCTTCATATGTCATGAGCCGCAATACATCTTGCGCATCTTCTGGCTCCATCAAATCAAGTAGTGCGTTGGCACGTTCCTCACCAATTTCGCGAAGCAAGTCGGCGGCATCATCTAGATCCATTTCACCCAGAACATCTGCGGCACGTTCTCCCTCTAATTCTGCAAGGAGTGAGACTCGATCAGCTTCATCCATTTCCTCTAAAACATCGGCTAAACGTTCATCGTCTAGCGCACTGGCAACTTCAACTCGGCGCTTCGGTGCTAAATCTTGCAGCACTGCAGCTAAATCTGCGGCACGTAGATTTGCCACAGTTGTTAATAAATTAGTAACACCCTGATTTTGTTCGGGGAAAGCAAACCCTGTCACATCTTCCCAAGCAACTGTTGAGTTTGCGCCTTTTCGACGAAATCCTTTTCCACGACGCATGATGTGCACTCGTTTAATAAACCAGTCGCCACTTACAACTTGCTCCATAGCTAAATCTTCTACAGTTACTGCTTCAGAAGACTCAATTAAAGTAATTGATTTATCGAGCAAGTCACCAAGTACAAGTACCTCACCGGCGCTAGCTTCAAATCGGCTCATGTTGAGTTGCCCAGTAATTACAACAGTTCCACTTTCAATCGAAGTAACACGAGTAATGGGAACAAAAACTCGTCGACGCATTGGAACTTCAATTACTAATCCAAGAATTCGTGGCGCTTCATTATTTGTGCGCAGGGTCGCAACAGCATCTCGCACCTTTCCTACTGGATCACCATTTGGGTCATAGACCGCGGTACCAGCAAGACGGGCAAGAAATACTCGTTTTAAGAGATTACTGCTCATGAGATAAGGGTACCTTTCTCCTATGAGTGCGAGCGAACCGATTAGTAGAGATCATCACACTGCGATTCCGGCTAAGCCTGATTTGATTCGATTGAGTCTAGGAATAATTGGAATTGGAACATCTGGGCCGCTTATTGCATTGAGTGCGATGCCGATTTTGACGCTAATTTTTTGGCGAAATTTAGGTGGATCATTAGTGACATTGCCATTTGCACTTCGACATGCGCGAGATCGCAATGGGGTTAAGTGGGCCATTATTGCCGGCGTCATACTTGCACTTCACTTTGTTGGATTTTTTCTAGCAATGCGCATGACATCTGTTGCCGCTGGCACTGCGCTAGTTGCACTGCAACCAATCTTTGCCGCACTGCTAGTAAAACTAACTGGTGGACATATTCCTTCTACGGCTTGGCTTGGCATGTTTGTTAGTTTTGCAGGTGTCGCTTTGGTTTCAGGTGTCGATCTTCAAATCTCTTTTAGAGCATTCCTTGGTGATATCGCAGCGATTATTTCAGCAGCGCTAGCGGCGGCGTACATGATCGCCGGCTCTAGGGCTCAAAAAACTTTAGAAACTTCTACGTACACGACCATCTGTTATTTTGTCTGTGCCATGACCGCGCTGCCAATGGCACTCATTGCTGGCAATGAAATTCTCGCCTTCCCTGGCAAAGAATGGCTAATTTTATTAGGGTTAATTCTTGGTGCACAGCTGTTGGGGCACACCATGTTTAACTCGGTGCTGAAACGAGTTTCCCCAGCCGTTGTTTCCTTAATAGTCTTTTTTGAAGTTCCAGTAAGTGCGATTCTGGCGCTGTGGTGGCTCGGACAAAGACCTCCAGTGGGAATTATTCCTGGAATTGTTTTGATTTTAATTGGATGTATCTTGGTCGTTACCCGAACAAGAAATGTCAAGAAATGATTGATCTACATACCCATACAACGTGTAGCGATGGAACTGATACGCCACGTGAATTAGTTAATAAAGCAATTGCTCAGGGTTTAGATGTTTTAGGAATTTGTGATCACGACACAACTGCTGGCTGGGCTTTGGCGCAAGAAACTTTGCGTGGAACTATGAAGTTAGCTTTAGGCGCAGAGATTTCATGTTTAACTAACGATGGAATCAGCGTGCACATGTTGGGACTTTTATTTGATCCATTGCATGAAGAGATGCAACAAGTTTTAGAAGAGACACGAGATAGCCGACTGCATCGAATGCGCAAAATGATCGAGAAAATGCAGGAGGAAGGCTTTGATATTTCTATTGCAGACGTTGAAAAAGCTATGCCAGATGGCGCAACAATGGGACGTCCACATTTAGCTGATGCATTAGTAGCTAAAAAAATTGTTAGTTCTCGGGACGAGGCCTTCAAGGATTTACTCCACAATGAATCACGGTTTTATGTTTCACACGCTGCGCCAACGCCGGCTGAAGCGATTAAATTAATTCGTCGGGCTGGGGGAGTTGCAGTGATTGCACATCCATTTGCTTCACGTCGTGGTGAGATTTTGCGGGTATCGGATTTTGCCGAGTTAGTCGTGGCGGGATTAAATGGAATCGAAGTTGATCACCGAGATCAAAACCCAGATGAGCGGGCCATGCTTCGAAATATTGCAACCGAACTAGATTTAGTTGTTACCGGAAGCAGTGATTATCATGGGACTGGAAAACTAAACTCACTAGCCGAGAACTACACTGCTAAGGCGCAATGGGAAAAGTTAGAGGCACAAGCCGATACTCGAAGGGTATATTCAGTATGAACAAGATCAGCGCGGTGACTTTTGCAGTTCAATCATTTGTAACGCTATTTGTGATTATGGATCCACCAGGTACGGCACCTATTTTCCTTGGCTTAGTTGCCGATAAATCTGCCCGCAAGCGCCGAATTTTGGCGATGCAAGCTGCCGGTGTTTCCTTCATTGTCATTTCAATCTTTGCCCTCTTTGGTCGAGTAATTTTGGAGTACCTCAATATTTCATTAGCCGCGCTACAAGCAGCCGGTGCCCTGTTGCTCCTCCTTGTCGCCCTCGAACTTCTTACTGGAAAAGCTGGAACCCATGGCGATGGTGCTGATTCAAATGTCGCATTAGTTCCATTGGGTACGCCACTGTTAGCCGGGCCTGGCGCAATTGTGGCAACCATGATCTTCGTGCAAAAAGTTGATACAACATCGATGGCGATTGGCTTAGTGGCAGCAGTTGTTGCAGTTCACGTTGCAATTGCCTTAACACTGATGGCATCGACCACAATTTTGCGGGTTATCAAGGAATCTGGCGTGACTTTAGTAGCGCGAATTGCCGGATTACTTTTAGCGGCAATCGCAGTTCAAATGTTGGTTGACGCAATTAAAATCTTTGTTGCTGCTTAACTTTCTTTTGATTTTCTAGTACGAACTCTTGTGCGCTCAACCCGCTCTTTCGGTGCTTCTTTTTTTACTGGAGCGGAAGTACGCGCTGGCTTACTCTCAGTTTTTACAGCTGGCTTAGCCTTAACCATACGTCCAGTTGATCCCGCTGGAATATTGAGAGTTTGATACAAATGCTCAGAAGATGAATACGTCTCTTCTGGCTCAGCCAATCCAAGTTCCAAGACGGTATTAATCATTTTCCAGCGAGCTAGTTCATCCCAGTCAACAAAAGTTACCGCGATTCCATGTGCGCCAGCACGTGCAGTACGTCCAATTCGGTGAACGTAAGTTTTTTCATCTTCTGGACATTGATAGTTGATCACGTGAGTAATTCCATCGATATCAATTCCGCGAGCGGCCACATCAGTTGCCACTAGCACATCAGACTTTCCAGCTTTGAAATCACTCAATGCTTTTTCACGAGCACTTTGTCCAAGATCACCATGGATTGGAGCGGCTTTAAAGCCACGCTCGATTAAATCTTCGGCGGTTTTTTGAGCAGTGCGCTTGGTGCGACAGAAAACCATTGTAGGTCCGCGACCTTCGGCCTGCAAAATACGAGCCAGCATTTCAATCTTATCCATTGCGTGTGCACGCAAAACATGTTGGGCGATACGAGTAACAACGGCGCCTTCATCTTCACTATCTTGGGTGCGGATATGAATTGGCTGATTCATAAAGCGTCGGGCTAGCGCAATGATGTCGCCCGGCATAGTTGCCGAAAACAACATTGTTTGAGCACGATTTGGTGTGCTGGCAAGTATTTTTTCGACATCAGGTAAGAAACCAAGATCTAACATCTCATCGGCTTCATCTAAAACAAGTCGTGAAACTTCTTTGAGTTTTAGTTGGCCCTGACGAGAAAGATCGAGCAAGCGACCTGGTGTACCGACAACAATTTCTACACCGGCCTGAAGTGCCTCGATTTGTGGCTCAAAAGCTCGACCACCATAAACTGCCAAGGTGCGGATTCCACGATTTGCAGCTAGCTCTTCAATATCTCGAGTCACTTGAGTACATAGTTCGCGAGTAGGAACCACGATCAAAACCTGTGGCAAACCCTTTTTTTGAAAACTTTCCCATTCAGGATCAATCGGTGCAATTACTCGTTCGATGACGGGGATACCAAAAGCTAAAGTTTTTCCAGTTCCAGTCTTTGCTTGGCCAATTACATCGCCATCGGCAAGTGCGATCGGCAGCACCATCTCTTGAATTGCAAAGGGTGCTAGAAAACCATGGGCGTGTAAGGCTTCAATTGTGTGACTGCGCAACGGCAATTCGGCAAATGTGAGCGCCACGTTACTTTTCACCAAGACATGGGGCAATTACTTTTAACTGTGTGCTCATAGCGTTAATCCTATCGGCTTTAATTGCGCGGAAAACCTGAAATACCGCGCCACATGAGGTTATGAACTAACTCAACCGCCTGTTCACGACTCAACTTACTATCGCGATCTAGCCAATGACGAGCAGTTACTTGGGCATATCCAATCAGACCAACACCTAAGAGCATTGATGCTTCCTTAGATAATCCAGTATCAATTGAAATCACAGCACTTGCAGCCAGTGCGCAGTCATACGTCATTCGATTTAAGCGTTCATGAACTTGTGGTTCAACACTCATATCGCTCTCAAATAACAATCTAAATGCTTCGCCCTCTTTTTCGATGAAAGCAAAGTAAGCACTGACCGTGGCATGAACTCGATCCTTATTTTCTGGTGTCGATGCGATCGCTTTTTGAATTTCAAAGACCAGCGAATCGATATGTAAATCAAGAACTGCCAAGTAAAGATCTAGCTTCGATGGAAAATGCTGATACAAAACTGGTTTTGAAACATTTGCTCGGTCGGCGATCTCATCCATGGCCGCTGAGTGATATCCAGCAGCGGTAAAGACTTCAAGGGCAGCTGACAGCAAAAGCGCCCGGCGCTCATCACGAGGTAGGCGGGATTTGTTGGAAGTGTCTTCATTACTCATTAGCGCAATCCTACGGCAGAATTAGCATTCATGAAACGTACATTTGAGGGCATTCGCATCCTGCTAGTTCACGCACATCCAGATGATGAAACCATCAATAACGGCGCGACTATGGCCATGTACGCCGCTGGTGGTGCGCAAGTTGTTTTAGTGACATGTACACGTGGCGAAGAAGGCGAAGTATTAGTGCCCGGACTTTCGCATTTAGCAAGCAGTCATGACGATTCATTGGGTTTACATCGCGAAGTTGAACTTGCACATGCGATGAAAGAACTTGGCATTACCGATCATAGATATTTAGGTGCTCCCGATAAACAGTATCGTGACAGCGGAATGATGGGGACCGAGCCAAATAATCGGCCCGATGTTTTCTGGCAAGCAAACCTAGATGATGCAGCTTTGCATTTAGTAAAGATTATTGATGAAATAAAACCGCAGATCTTAATTACATATGACGAGATTGGTGGATATGGTCACCCAGATCATATTCAAGCGCATCGAGTTGCAATGAGAGCAGCTGAACTTTCAACATGGCAGATTGAAAAAATTTACTGGAATACGATGCCAAAATCAGTTTTAGCCGAAAGCATGGCAAAGATGAAAGAGATGGGTTCGGATTTCTTTGGCGCCGAGAGCGTGGATGATCTTCCCTTTGCCAAGGATGATATTTTCGTGACAACTCTTATCGATGGCAATGAGTTTGTCGAAGCAAAACTCGCGGCCATGAAGGCTCACGAAACACAGATCGCTTTAGATGGACCATTTTTTGCGCTTTCTAATAATTTAGGGCTTCAGATCTGGGGCGATGAGTACTACACATTGGTTAAGGGCGAAAAGTGTGAACCCTTTGATTCGATGGGTCGCGAACAAGATTTAGCTGCTGGAATAAAGCCTTAATGCGTTACATCTACTCACTTATTTTTGGCGCTAGCCTTGGCGCTGGATCTGTTTTTTTATATAACTTGTATCCGCCTTTTGGATTCGCGCTCTCAATTACCGCAACCTGTCTTGGTATTTGGGCCGCTGGCCGCAAATGGGGCTCACGTTCGTATCGTTTTATCGTTGGTATCACGTGGGCATTAGTTGTCTTACGCGCTGGCTATCCGGGGCTCAATGAAGAGTATTTAATTCAAGGTGATTCACTAGGACTCTTACTAATAAACATTGGTTTTATCGCCATGATTATTTCTATCTTGACGCCGCTTTAAGACCAGACCTGTCCTTCGGCACTATCTTTAATAGTTAATCCTAAAGTTTCTAGTTCCAGACGAAGCCGATCACTATCTGCCCAGCGTTTTTCTGCCCTAGCCAAGGCGCGATCGGTTAAGAGTCTTTGCATATCCTCGGTTAACGTTTTCTTTTCAATTCCGGCAGCGAGATTTAATCCTAAAACTTGATCAGCATATAAAAACCGCTCTCGCTTATCGGTTAAATCACTTTTTTCAATTGCACGTAATCTAATAATTGCCTTTGGCGTATCGATGTCGGCATTAAAAGCCGATTCGATCTCGGCATCGACAACAAGATCATTACTTGAACTCCATCCAGCGATTTTGCCACGCCAACGTTTAATCGTTTCATCGGCAGCGGCAATTGCGGCCCAGGTCAGATCCATTTGTGAGCGATAACGATTTTCTAATAAAGATAAACGAAGTGCTAATGGATCAAAACCACGATTGATTACATCCTGTAATAAAACAACATTGCCAGAGCTCTTCGACATTTTGCGACCTTCAAAGAGCAAATGCTCGCCATGTACCCAAATATCTACCGTTTCTGTTTCGGTAATTGAATTAGATTGGGCACGCTCATTTTCATGATGTGGAAAACGAAGATCGATACCACCAACATGTACGTCGACATGGTTATGGAGCAAGTCCATGGACATTGCTGAGCATTCAATGTGCCAACCAGGAAACCCAACTCCCCATGGTGATGGCCACACCATTTGAGTTCGTTCACCAGCACTTTTCCATAAGGCCCAATCGGCGTGAAAACGTTTTGGCCCTTCATCGTTGTGTTCGTGTTTGTGACCAGGCAACAAAGACTCTAAGCGATTGCCACTGATTGCACCGTAGCTAGGAAAACTCTTGGCATCAAAGTACACAGTGCCATCATCGCCAACATATGC